>Ga0214545_1006408_pt1 | contig 20502 bp, 16 predicted proteins | sample CNSS4metaG_FD_160064 | JGI IMG/M metagenome (GOLD analysis project Ga0214545, IMG submission 160064) | Root nodule microbial communities from cowpea collected in UCLA plant growth center, Los Angeles, California, USA - CNSS4 | ecosystem: Host-associated > Plants > Roots > Nodule | place: USA...
TTGGTGTGGCTCTAATGGTGAGCTGGTTAGGATGGTAAGCTACGTGTGGCGGTTATGATGATCTTGATGATAGATCTCTTGCTTTGAAACTACATGTGAATTTTGTGTGCTATTGTGTGAGACAAAAAATTTTGTGGTTGGTTACATGATGTTCGATGGTTTTAATGGTTTGGGTGAGATGGTATTTTATTATTGTGTAATATTTATTGTAATGTCCCATTTAATAAATAAGCTTAATTAAATGAAACATCACATAGAATAATGTAAAGAGCAACGTCATGGAGTATAAGTGTCACTCCTTACAATTATCCAAAATACTCGGAGAGAAAAACTAAGGTACACCACAATGCCATCAATAAAACAGAATAAATTTTAACAGTATCCCAAATACATTCTCATAGAGCAAGATAGTACATAGGCCACATTGCCTTAAAAGAGTACTCGGAGTAAAGGGATCCAACCCAAGACTAACTACGCTACAGAGTTTCCATCACCCTGATGACCATGAGGGGTTCCCATATCTGCTCACATCAATAAATTGATGATCATCGTAAAAGGAGAAAACCACACAAGATAAACACAAGCAAATAGAAAGGGTAAGCTAGAGTAAAAAAGGTTTTGATCATACAATTGAGCATACAATTTAAAAGTCAAGAACACATAAATCAACCAAACATGTGATAACAAATAAGCAAGGCTCTAAGACTCAATTATCCTGATATATATAATTAGTCAGATTCACTGGATGCTTGCACTTGTGGTGGCCTTTACTGCCTTGCAGGGCCATTGCCAATAGGTTTCACCCTACCACGCACAAGGTTAACCTTCAAACATCTAAGGCCATTATCCTACCAAAGACTAGGGCCTCCTGCTACTCTCACCACTTGAGTCAGTACGCTCTACGTGAGACTATCTGACCCTTTAGAGCTTCAAGATGCAATCCTTACTTGAATGCTTACTTAATTATATACTGAGGCATCATCACGAAACCTTACTAACAGGTTCGTGGAATTACGTCCATTACTTGAGGCACCACCATGAGCTCTCACCAAGAGGGTCATGGAATTACGTCCATTACATGAGGCACCACCATGAGCTCTCACCAAGAGGGTCATGGTCTCACGTCCATTACGCAAGGCACCACCATGAATCTTATCAAAAGATTCATGGAATTACATCAAACTCATATCATAGTCATGCTTCACCAACCAACCCTAGAGTTATCATGCATACCAATCTCATGCCAATATATAACCAACCATGCAATCATGTTTCATATGCATAATCATACAAAGCTCATCAATTCCAGCCCATAAATCATTTAATACATGCATATTCACACAATTCATGCTTTAAATAGGGTAATCCAATCAATCATGTGACCATCACAAAAAACAGAGAAGAAAACAGCTCTTGAGCATGTCCCTGCCTAGTCCTTGCTCAAGCGAGAGAGTTCCCTGGCTCAGGTGAGCTCCTTTCGCCTAGGCGGGAACTCGAGCAGTCGAATAGTGGGCTTTCACGTTTTCTCACTTAGGCGAGACCTCCTCACTTAGGCGAGACCTCCTCGCTTGAGCAAGATGACCTCTCACTCAAAACTGGAGCTCGTCGCTTGAGCGACAACCTGGGAGGGTTTCTGATACTCTCGCTTAGGCGAGACCCACTCGCTTGGGCAAGAATATCAGATTCCTCCACTATTCACGCATGCAAAAACACGAGTTCACCCATAATAAGGCACAATGTATTTTCATACCATCACAAGCACCACACAATCATCAAAAACATGAAACACAACTGAAAAGCAAGCAAGATACATTAAAACACGAAACCCTAACTTCCCTTACCTTATCGAAAGCTATTGTGAGGGATTTTGGCACGAGCAGAAAAGACACCACAACTCCTAGAACAAATTCGTGAGGTGGAATAAAATGGAGTTCTTCTAGCTCAACGAAGAATGGGAGCCAAACCCTAGTAGAGCTCACGTAGGCAGTTCTATGAGGGAGGAGGAACAACTTCTGGAAAGTAGGCAGAATGAGAGTGTTAGGGCTGGTTTAGGGGTTTTGGACACCCTATGGGCTAGCCTTAGGTCCAACAAATTAAGGTAGGCCTTTAAACAATAAGACAGAAAATAAGTGGGCCTTATATTTATTGTTGGTTAATTTTTTTTTTTAAATTAGCTCACCTTTGTTTGTGTTTGAAGTTTTCAGCTATGATGATTCTATAATCAATGTTATACGAGACTATATGTTAATATACATGTTGATTTTGATGCATAATAATGAGGAGTTTTAGGGTTGCTATGAAATAACTTTTTCTTCGTAATTGGATTGAAATAAAAAATTGGTTATTTCGAAAATGATGTAAAGATCGGTGGTTTCTCGTGTTGGCTTTTATCTAACTTTGTGTATTTTATAAAATAAATAGATGTTTTGGGTTTTCAATTAATATTGAACAGTGGTATCAAAGTTTGAAAAGAATGTTTTAAAATACACAAAAATTTCTAAGAAATTTAATAGCATCCGGACAGATGTTACAATGGACATATTAAAGTAAATAATAAATATATTTATGATATAATATGATAGCATTATAAAAATTTTAAAATATCTTCAACAAAATCATGTTATTATTAATAAATATGCTCAATATAAAAGTGTGTATGTGTAACTCATTTAATACCTTTCAATAAAATTAATCAATATTAAGGAATATCTTAAAATATGTTTGTTTATGTATTCTTTTATTTTTCATAATGTGATCGTTAAATATTAATTTGGATCTTAACTTTACCGACATAAGGATTTAGAAGCCAAATTGATGTACAATACAACAATACAAAACGCAAAGCGGACACCTAAAAATAATATTGATTGGAATATATAGATGTGGTTGGCAATGCTTTGTCAAATGTTTATTTGTTTGAAATAATACACAGCCGAAAGAGACTTCAATGCAATATCCGGACCAAACTCTATTAATTTATTCAATATTTTTACCTGAAACTTGTACCAAAAAAATTATACCTATTTTAATGTATGCACTCGGAGAAATCAAATATATATATATATATATATATATATATATATATATATATATATATATTAACTATAAAAAAAAAAAACAAAAAAAAAATATAAAATATATACTCGATCTAAAAAAAAAATCATAAATATGTTTACATCCTCATGATCACATAGCTTATTTCTATTATTTAAAAAGAATAAGGTTATATGAGGCTTATAAAGAATAAAACTACCTACAAATCTATAATATCACGCATCTATTATTGATTTTAGATTAAATTATGTTTTCGTTCTCTTTTTTTTAAATCTTAATTAGGTATGTTTTCTTTTGTGCGTCTCAATTTTGTCTTTATTTGAAAAAATTAATGCATTTTAGTATTTTCTTTTAGTAATGTATTAACAATAATAAAGACATGTCAATGTTAGTTCATATTTTTTTAATTATTTTTAAATTTTTAATTTTTTTAAAATAAAAATTTGTCACATATCGAGTTAATGTGGTGTCACGTGACAGTGTGATATGACAGTAATAGTGTCACATGTCATCGTCACGCAAAATGTCATTGCCTTATATTCTGATGTGGTCTCTATATTTTTATTTTTTGTCAATTTAATCCCAATATTTTTTTTAAATTCAGCAATTTCACCCCTCTTCTAATTAAAATCAAATTTCATTTTTATATAAATGTTGTACAAATATTTTATTATAATTGATATTTTTATTACATCATATTTAAAATTATCTTTTGAGTTGGTTTGAAAATAACAATTTCATAAATTCAAATGTTAAATTTTAAAATAATTTTAAGCAATTTTATAACAATTTAAAAAAATTAAAATTTGAAAACAATTTAAATAAAGTTTAATGTAAAATATAAATTCAAATAAACTTAATCTTGTTAAAAATATTTAATTAAAATATCAATTTTGATAAAAATATTTATATATTATTTATATAAAAATTAAATTTGGTGAGAGAGAAAATGACTTAATTTTAAAAAAGATTGGAACTGAATCGAGACAAAATAAAAATACTGGGACCAAATTGAGACTAAGACAATGACACCCAGCGTGACATTGATATGTGACACTACCACTACTACATCACATTGTCACTACCACAACTACATCACATTGTCACTACCACTACTACATCACACTGTAACTGCCACATGCCACAACGTCAACTTGACATGTGACAATTTTTTCTTTTACAAACTATATTGTACCTAGGCGGCCACAACCGATATTGCTAACTACCCGGTCTGAACTGCCTAAGACTAGTCCTATCATAAAAAAAGAATGGATGGTTAGTTAGCCACACAAAATAATAACACATACATAAGGGCTAACGCCGCTTACTTCAAGAATAACACATGAGTAAAAGCTGCCAACTCCAAACTTAGAAAATAACAATAGGTCTTCTAGTGTCAGATCATAAACTCGGAACCTGGGCCTGGCCTAGGCTCAGTCAAAGCCTGAACACTGGCCCAACGCAATAAATAGGGGCCCAGCCCATAAATGGGGTAAAACATAGTTAATAGCTCTATAAATACATGTGGACCCCAACAATTAAAGGTACACTTTCATTAATTCACTAATCTGTGATTTGACTTTTAAGAGCCTTTGCTGACTTGATCGTCAGAGTCCTTTCCGCAAGTAACCCCTTAAGGGTCCGATCCGCCAATACTAAAAAAGGATATATCCAAACTAAGGAAGCAACCAACCCGAGAAGCCAACGATTGGGGTAAGATATGATTTGTGCTCCCTAATACTCTATTATTGTTTATGCAGGAACAATTGGCGCCCACTATGGGGTTCGAGTTAGTATCTTACGCAGTAATCTGAGAACTTGCAAAGATGGTTTCCACACATAGCAGAGCTGGAATCTCGAAGGAACCTGAGGCAAGGCCAAGCATGCCTGCAAGAAACAACTTGAATTTGGCCGCTATCCTGGAAGGGCAAACCAAGATGCAACAAGAGCTCGCTGATCTTAAGAAGCGTAGTGCTGACGAGATGGAAGCACTAAGACAGGAGAACTCGAGGCTGAGAAGGAAGATAATAGTTGATCTCACCCAGAAGGGGAAGGGCAAGGAGGTACAAGAGGACTCCAAAACCCCAATGCACCAATCTAGTGAGGAGGACAGTGAATATAACCCTACCCCGCACATTTTCACCACCACTCATCATACACCCACCATATCCGCCAACCAGGCGACCACCCACCACATGCCCACCCACCCAGCACACCCCACAACTACTCATCATGCAACCACCCTTCCCACCACCCATATCCCTCCCATCATTACACCACAACCTTCCCTACCATCATCTAACACCTTATACCAATGCGTCAATCTAATCGTCGCCATCTCTTTGTTGATGTCATCACCACCACCACTCTTCCCAGCCAGTGGGAATACTTCACGCTGGAACGATACACTGGGGACACATACCCTAACGAACACCTCAAAGTATACATTACCCACGTCACCTATTACACATCTAAAGATGTCATTTTCTGCAAGGCGTTCCCTACCACCATAAAAGGACCATCCTGGAATTGTTCGCCTCATTGCCCCCATACTCTATCGACTGTTTCAACACCCTCTCCCATCTTTTCACCACCCACTTTGCAGGAAGTCGCCCTTACCAAGTCATGCCATTGTCCCTCCTCAGCGTCAGACAGGAAAAAGACGAGATGTTAAGGGCCTTCATAGACCGCTTCGGAAAAGCTACCCTTCGATGCCAAACTTAACCCAGGAAATGATCTTGTAATGAATGGCACTCACGCTAAAACCTGGCCCATTTGTCGACAACATCTATCTCCGACCACCGGCTTCTATGCACGAACTCAAGTTGCGTGCCACCGATTACATATGTGTGGAGATAATGAAAATCCTACGCACTAGATTGTGTACCGATTACACGCCCTCAGCTTCTAAACCTGACAAACCACCATCCATATCAGACTCTAGGCTTAAAGAGCCTAGACCACCCTGATTTTCGAGATACGCCCCGCTAAGTGTTCCCTAGTCTCGCCTCCTAGACGAAACCCTACAAGCGGACCTTATCCCTCTACCCGCAAAACCCTTAATAAAGCAAGTACCATTGCTATAATGGCCATACTATAGACGAGTGTAAGGCGCTACAAGATAAGATTGAATAGTTGATATGCGCTGGCCACCTATGACGATTCGTCAAAAAGGATGGACAATACTACTCCAAACAATCCAACAACCGCAATCCCGCACGTGATCGCCATAGTAATAATCGCCAACAAGACAATAGTCAAAGAGACCACCCCCAGTCCACAGCGACATTAACCACACAGATCCACCCCAGTTGCGCGACACCATAAACACCATATTTGACGGATTCGCGGGAGGAGGCTCCACCTAATCTGCCAGAAAAAAACACCTATGCAATATTCAGTCCATCATCCAAATCACCCATTTGCACCTTAGACGGAGAATGCCGCCAATAATTTTCACTGATGCCAATTTTCAGGGAGTCAACCAACAACAAAACAACCTACAAAAACTCCAACTCCTCATCGTAGCTATGGTACCCTACGATGAGCCCATATATGGATTTTCCAGGGAAAAAGTATCCACGCGTAGGTATATCGATCTTCATACACTATTCCGCGAGGGACGCTAAACCGAAACCATTCATGTCCATTTCTTGGTTGTTGAAGCACCTACATCCTACAACGTCCTTCTCGGATGACCTTCACTCAACACCCTGGGAGCGGTGGTCTCCACACCCCACTTAGCGATTGATGAGTGCGTATTTTTGCCCTCATTCAATGTTTAATTCTGGATATTTAATTGATTTTATGTGCTTAAAGAGTGATTTAATTGATAATTCTGATAATTAGATTGTTTGAGCTTGTGTGATAAAAATTTATTAAAAAGTGATTTTTAGTTGCATAAATTATTACTTGGATATTTTAACGTTTGCTGATATAGCTGAAATTAAGATTAAGCTCATTCAAGGTGGGAAAATAAATTGATTGAAGTTACAAACCACCTTTAAATAAGGCTGAAATTAGCAAGTTCTGGAAAAATCACTTCTGCACCCCCAATTTTTACTTATACACTCCCCTATTTCTAAACTGGTCTTACCAAAAACCTATTTTGCACCCCCTAATATGTCTATTTACACCCCCTCATACCACTTAAACCCAACTTACTCAGATCATGCCATGTGGCAATCCCTGACTTTCCAATTTGTCCAACTACATGATGACACGTGTCATGATCCTCCACTTACTGAATTTTCCAACCATACACTGCCATGTCATCATCATCTTTATCTCCACACAACCAGAAACCCTAGCCTCCATTAGGTCAGTCGCGACAGCCGCCACTCTCGCCGGAACAGACCTGCACCTTCACGCATCCATGGCAATACCACCATCTTCATCACCGTTCCACCTTCTTCAACCTTCATCTGTAACCAAAACGAACCAGATCTGCGAGCCACAACGTTCCGCAGCCACGCACCTGGACTAGTAGCAACACCCATCTTCAACCTTCATTTCCATGGCAGCACCATCGTCGTCTCCATCTCCACGCGAGTGCAATGCCAACACGAGTTTCATGGCAGCACCATCATCTTCCCTACGACCACGATTCTGCAGCACCATTTCTCTCCACCGCGCCCCATGGAACTTGCACCGTGACAGCGAGTCCACGCTACCTGCAAAAACCAGAACAACAACATCTTCATCCTTGCCGGAAAATGCATCAACAACGTTCACGCACCTTTAAGCAGCCAAGTCGCCGGAAAGCACGAACCACCGTGACCAGCAGAACCACGCATCTACAGCCGTGAGCGAGAACGAATCATGGCAGCTGTCACGCGCAGCCAAGGGAGGAAGGATGAGCAAACCCTAATTCTGATATGAGAGAAGGAGAAGGCTGTCACGTGTCATCCTCTGATTGCATAGTCAAACTATTCAAATCTGGTCAAACTTGGTCAAATCTGGTCAAAAAGTCAAAGACTGATCAAAAGAGGGGTTTAACCGCAAATATTGATATTTTTGAATGTCTCTGCAAATTTGGACTACATGATTAAAAATGGCTTATTGAGAAAATTAATGCAAATATTATTTGTTAATAATTTGTTAGATATCTTTAAATAATTAATTTATTTAATTATATCATAAATTATTAACCAACTATATTTGTTAAATAGTCTATATATCTCCAAATATCTTTGAATATTTATCTTTACATTTATTTTAAAAGATATTTGAGAGGTGTTAGCAAACAGAAAAGCCCAGTCCAATTTCTATATAAAGAGACCAAGGGAGAAGCAGAAAGACAAGCTCGAGACTTCAGAGTTTTGGAACCCTTAGGGGTGCCTAATTTCGTTTCCTTTCTCTCTCTTTTCTTCTCTCTATTCTTCTTTTTATTTTGTATTCCATGAATTGCTAAACTTCTTGAGTTGATTCCATTGTAATTTCTTAATTGGATTTTGAGGTTAGATCAATTAATTTCTTTATTCTTTCTATTATTGTTGAGGTTTTAATTCATCTATGTCTTTTATCTTTGAATCACGTAAAAAGTAATGATTTTAAATCTATATGCATGTAACATTCAAAGGGTTTCTATATGAGTTCAAGGGTTTTTAAATCTAATTGGGACTTTACTTTGATTTTATTTAGAAATTTCATGTGATTAAATGAGTTTTTACCAATAATTGAGACTTTACTTTGATTAAAGGTATTTACTCTAACGAAAATTAATTGAAACTTTACTTTGATTAATTAAGCATTTTATTTGGAGAGAAGATAAAAGAATAGATATGATTAGGCCAACGACAAGTGGGGATGTGTGTTGACTATACGAACCTTGCTGCCCAATGTTGTACTCATCAAGAAAGCCAACGGCAAGTGGGGATGTGTGTTTATATGGACCTAAATAAGGCATGCCCAAAGGATGCATACCCTCTACCCAACATTGATAGTTTAGTAAACGGTGCAACCGAGAAAAAAGTGCTTAGTTTCCTAGATGCCTACTTCGAATAAAATCAAATACCTATGGCTCCGTCTGACATGATCAAAACTGCCTTGATAACTGAAGACACCAACTACTTCTACAAGGTCATGCCCTTTGAACTCAAAAACGCAGGCGCTACCTATCAAAGGTTAATGAATAAATTGTTTAGCCACTTAAAGGGCAAGTGTGTGGAAGTATACGTAGATGACATGGTTGTCAAATTCCCCAACCACCTGTAACATTCAAAGGACCTGTCCAAAGTATTTTCTGCGCTACGAAAATATAACCTCAGGCTTAATCCGGAAAAATGTGTTTTCGACGTAGGTAGTGGAAAATTTTTAGGCTTCATGTTAACACAATGAGGAATGGAGGCAAACCCTGAGAAATGCAAGGTCATAATTGAAATGCCCAGCCCAACCAATGTAACAGAAGTGCAACGCTTAGTGGGTCACCTCACCGTCATATCAAGATTCTTACCAAAGTTAGCGGATCAAACCCGACCAATCATCCAACTGCTCAAAAAATTCGCGAGGTTCTCTTGGGGTTGAAGACTGCGAGCGCATTTTCCAGAACCTTAAGACACCCTAACATCCCCTTCGATCCTCTGAAAGCTAGACATAAGCCTCCCATTACTGGTATACATCAGAACCACCAACAATACGGTTAGTGCCACCTTGGTCTAGGAGTTGGCCGGTGTTTAGTATCTTGTATACTTTGTCAGTCGATCTTTACAAGACCCGAAAACTAGATACTAGATGGTGGAAAAAATAGCCTTATCATTGGTAAATGCAGCAAGAAGGCTCCGACCCTACTTCCAAAACCACCATATTATCGTCAAAACAAACTACCCATTCAAAAGATCCTCTAGAAACCGGATCTGGCGGGACAAATGTCCTCATGGGTCGTGAAACTATCCGAACTCAACATTCGCTATGAACTACACGACCCAATCAAAGCCCAATGCCTACTCGACTTGGTCAACAACCTCCAATAAACCCCAGAAGAATAAAAATGGACATTGTATGTTGATGGTTCCTCTAACCCAAAAGGAGCAGGCGCTGACATTGTTCTAGAAGGCCCAAACCATATACTCATCGAAAAATTCTTACACTTCGCCTTCAAAACCTCCAACAATCAGACCGAATATGAAGCCATCCTGGCCAAACTTTCCCTAACACGAGAAGTCGGAGTGTGCGCGTTGATAGGTAAAACTGACTCCAAGTTAACAATGGGCCACCTCAATGACGAATTTTAGATTGAGGATGCGACTTTACTCTAATACTACCACCTGGTTCGCAACATCATGAAATCTGGATTCGACGAAGTCAAGATACAACATATATCAAGGGGGATAACATACGAGCAAACGCCTTGTCCAAACTAGCGAGTACAAAGCATAAGGGAAGACATAAGTCCCTACTACAACAGACACTAGCGGCATCCTCAACAACAAACATATGTCTAAACTTAGACAAGGCCAACAACTGGATGACACCCTACATCAAATATCTTAAAACTGGAAACCCCCCAACAAATGCCGACAAAGGATGGCCATCAAAAGCAGCACAATACACGATGGTTGACGGCGACTTATACAAGCGTGGATACGGAGAACCTTACTTAAGTGCATCATGAAGGAATAAACAAATTACGTAATAAGGGAAATCCATGAAGGGATATGCAGATACCACTCGAGATCACGAACCATGACGACTAGAATACTCAAAGATGACTACTTTTGGCCAACTATGGAAGTAGATTGTCATACCTTCGTCAAGAAATGTATACCATGTCAGAAACACAACAATCTCATTCATCAGAAATAAGAGCAGTTGCATTCCATACTCTCCCCGTGGCCATTTGCAAAGTGGGGGATGGATATCTTGGGATCGTTCACTCCTAGCAAAGAGCAAGTCAAGTTCCTCATTGTAGGAATTGATTACTTCATAAAGTGGATATAGGCTAAACCATTAGCCACAATCACAACACAACATTTCCAACAATTCGTATGGAAGAATATAATATGTCGGTATGGGGTGTCGCACACTATCATAATTGATAATGGACGATAGTTCATAGATAAGAAACTCGTCAAATTCTATATCGGCCTAGGAATCAAACATATCACCAGCTCAGTGGAACATCTGTAGACCAACGGACAGGCGGAACCCACCAACAAAGTAATATTAGTCGAGTTGCGCAAAAGATTAGATGAAGTAAAAGGTAGATGGTCGTAGGCGTTATTTGAAGTATTGTGGGCCTACAGATGTACCTCAATCCGCCACCAATGAATCTCCCTTCAGTTTAGTATACGGGGTAAAAGCGATGATACCAGTCAAGATCGGGGAACCATCCTTAAGAAGACAAGTATATGACTACGACAAAAACTAACAAAATATATGTGCTAGCCTAGAGTTACTAACATAACTTCAAGAAAAATCGCAGATCAGAAACATGGCAGCAGAACAAAGAGCGGCGAGACAATATAAGTCAAAATTCTGTCCGTGAACTTTCATAAAAGGGGACTTGGTATGGAGAATGGCCAGCAGCGCAAGAAAGAAAGACGACAAGTTCTCGGCTAATTGGGAAGGACCGTATAGAATACGAGAGGATTCAAGGGGAGGGGCCTACAGGTTAGAGCAACTATCAGGAGAAGAGATACTGAACACGTGGAACGTATCTCAACTTAAATTCTACTTTAGTTAAAGTTGCCAATGTAGTCATCACAAACAACTTGTAACCCTGGGTGTACTCTTTTTCCTCACCCGACATTTTTCCCTAAGAAGGGTTTTGGCCGGGGAGTTTTTAACGAGGCACCCCAACGTAATGAATAAAAACAAGGGTTCTTTACATATTCATTTATCGGTGAAAATTTCTTAAGTTCCCCACCACTTACCAAAGTAAGCGGCTTGGGTCGAACACTTGCTCTTCTCAATAAATAAATCTTGAGTTCCCCACCACTTATCAAAGTAAGCGGCGTAGGTCGAACTCTCGCTCTTCTCAATAAATAAATCTTAAGTTCCTTACCACTTACTAAAGTAAGCGGCCTGGGTTGAACACTCGCTCTTCTCAATAAAAATTTCTTAAGCTCCCCACCACTTACCAAAGTAAGAAGTTTGGGTCGACCACTCGCTCTCAATAAATAATTTTCTTACGATCCCCACTTACCAAAGTAAGCGGCCTGGGTCGACCATATTACATAATCATAATTAGCGAAATGCACAATTAATAAGTCGTAAGCGGTCAAAATAAAACCACAATGAAAGGTATCAAACAACATGATAAGAGCAACAAAACAACCATCAAATTATAATACATCAGAAGAGAAATCATTGTGCAAATTATTACAAACTTATACTGAATACAAATCAAAATATAAACATGATCCTAAGCAACAGGATAAGCATCAACTTCTACCACCTTAGCCTTATCACCCATAGGATTCGCGTCATCAGTAGCGGCCACCTTGGCAACCTCCTCTTTTGGACTCGAGTCCAATTCATTCACCACATCCTTATTAACATCATATTTAGGATTAGACGCGTCCACTTCCTTGCAAAAAAAGGCTGCCTATCGTAAACCTTTTTGGAAGCCATTTATATTATATCTTCAAGTTCGCTTTCAAGCCCATCATTATTTTCCTTCAGCTCATCAAAAAAAATTTCATTGAGTTTTTTGTCGGAGTCCAGACACCTAACTTTCTATGAGCCCAAGCGCTTCCGTTCCACCAACCACTCTTCCCGCTCTTTTTCCCAGGCCGCTTTCTCTTCAGCATGCTTGGTGGCCTGCACCTTTAATTCCTCTTGAAGCTCCCCCACCTTGGCTTATCCACCCTCCTTTATCTCACTCTACAAGAGAGTGCCTACTCTATGACCCAAAATCAAAGCCTTGCTATTGAATTCCAACATGGATTTTATCATTGAATTGGGCTCCATATTGTCTATGGAAGATACCAAGGATTCAACCAAAGAGATTTCGATGTCCCAGCGCACGGTAGTCTTCGGCAACTCAATAAGGCAAGCTTTAGGTCTTTTTGCCCCAGAAGTGGATCCTGATCCCAACAAGGTGGCCTTGGCTCGCTTTAGGTCTTTACCAACACCATGCTTCACATGCACAATTTCCTTTCTTTTCGATCCCCAGTGGATGTGAACCTCAACCAACGGTTCTTACAGATTGGTAATGTCAGCATTCCCAGCATTCTTGGCCTTTTCAGCTTGCTCCATACGCAAAGATTTGAATAAATTTAAGTTCTTCTTTCCTAGTTGAGCCATAAGACCTACAACATAAACAATAACGGTTATCTCTCTCGAATAAAACATGACGATGAAAATATGAAATGATACATTCTAAATCAATAAGTTGGTGCATGGATAAATAAACCCTAACTAGACCTTTAGTGGGCATCTTACCCTAACAATTAAAGGTACGCTTTCATTAATTCATTAATTTGTGATTTAACTTTTGAAAGCCTTTGCTGACTTGATCGTCAGAGTTCTTTCCGTAGGGTCTGATCTGTCAACACTAAAAGAGGATATATCCAAACCAAGGAAGCAACTAGCCCGAGAAGTCAACGATTGGGGTTAGATATGATTTGTGCTCCTTGATACTCTGTTATTGTTTCCGCAGGAATACAAACTAATTTTAAAAAAAATTAAAAATTAAAGAAAGAAGAAAAATCATAAAAACAATGAACTGACATGTGACATATCTTTAACGAGGTTTGTACAGTACTAACGAAAAGGACTTGATTGCAACAAATTCTCCAAAATATGGACCAAATTGAGACACACAAAAAGAAATAGACTTAATTGAGATTTTCCAACAAAAATGGAGACCAAAGACATAATTTAACATTGATTCTAATATAACTTGTTGCTCAAACCAAGTTTAAACATAAAATACCATTTTATAAGTATGTATTGATTCTAGGATTTTCATTTGGACCTTCTATCACAAGTCATGTATTGTAGGGTTTTTAGAGAGAGTTGACCTTAAGTCAACATGAGAAGCCTCATCTTCTTTTGGGAGAGTAGTGGTCACATGACACGCTCCTAATCAAGACTATTTCTCCTTAGTAGTGGCCATATGGCATGCTTCTAGTGGAGAGGATTTTTCCTTCATAGTGATCATGTGTCATGCTTCTAATGGAGAGAATTTCTCCTTAGTAGTGGTCATGTGTCATTGATGAGTTCATATTTTGGCCTTATTTGGCATTTAATATTGAATTTTTAATTGAATTTTGTTCTTAAAAGATTGATTTAATTGAGATTTCTTATAATTGGGTTTATTGAGTATGAGATACAAAAAGATGTTAAAAATAACCTTTTAGTTGCATAAATGTTCTTTGGATATTTTGAGGTGTGTTAGTGCAGTTGTAGCTAAGTTGAGCTCATGGAGGTGTGAAAATAAATTGCTTAAAGCTTCATGACACCTTAAAGATAAATCCAAGAATAGGAAATTACCAAATCACAAAAAATCCAAGCCAAGCATTGCATGAAGACTACAAGAAAAGCTTGAAAAAGTGAAGAAGTTTGGTTGAGCTAAGAAGAGGGAATAGGTAACAAAAATTGGACCTTGCAGTTTTCTCTATCTTTTTACAGAAGAAGGGCTTTGATAATTCATAAATATTTATGATAAAAAATAATTTGGGAAAATATATCTTTATATATTTTATTTGATATTTTTAAATAATTATCTTATTTAATTATATCGTAAAATATCAAAAGATAGTAACTACCAAACCTTTTTAAATATGGCAAGACCTTCTTGAATCTTTTTAGATCTCCACAACAAAAAAATATCTTGAAGGTATTATATTATTTAGAAGATAACTGGAAGAGATTATAAGAGGGCAAAATTGGAAATTGGACAGAAATTAAGTTGTTAAATAATTAATTAAAGATTTTTGATTAATTATCTTTGATATATCTCAAGTTATCAACAAAGGAAATCTTCCAAATATTTTAGAAACTGATAATTATTTGAGAGATATTATATCAAAAGATAAAAGATTTCATCAACAGAAAATATAAGATTCAAGTCCAATTAAGGATGATATAAAGAGACCCAAGGGGTAGAAGAAACAAGCTCGACACTTTGGAATTTAGGAACCTTTAGGGGGCCTAATTTCTTTCTCTCTCCTTTCTTCTTCTATATTTATTTTATCTTTCATTTTGGATTCTGAGGTTAGAATGAAATAATTTCTTTGTTCTTTTTATTATTGTTGAGGTTTTAATTCATCTATGTCTTTTATCTTTGAATCACGTGAAAAGTAATGATTTTTACATCATAGCTAATTAGTGAGATGTTTTAATCGATATGCATATCAATCATATGAGTTCATGGGTTTTTAATTTTAATTGAGAATGTACTTTGATTAAATTTAGAAACTTTCATGTGATTGAATGGGTTTTTGCCAATGATTGAGAATATTAGAGGTGAAAACTTTAACTAGAATTAATCAAGAATGTACTTTGGTTAATTAGCTTTTTGCGTGATTTTATAGGTAAAAGAATGGATATGATTAAGGATAGTAATATTTAATTGAGAATGTACTTTGGTTAAATTTACTATAATTAATATACAAAGTTCCTGTTTTTAATTGAGAATTTACTTTGGTTAATAGTGAGAAGGCCAACAAATTAATTGAGAATTTACATTAATTTCTTTATCATTTTTTTTTATCTTTTTATCTTTTTCAAATTTTATTTCTTTATTCCTTATTTTATTTGATTAACCATTTTGTATAGTTTTTATAACAACTTTGGGTTACTTTACCCTTTCTATTTTGTTGACTAGTTTCTAAAGAATACTTAAGTTGTTATAGATAAGTAGTATTAATTTGATCGTGTCAACGACAACGTTATCAGTCATCCTTCTAAGGGAGAAGATTTTGCCTTGCTATTCAAGAAATAGAATTAGAGTTTTGCTTCTCCTTCTTGTGAGACACCTCTAAGGTTACTTGTTGACAAACGCCAGCCTTGGCCAAATGTAGACAAGAATAGTGGTCCTCAACTGTTGAGAGGGCCCAAGCTCTTATCTTCTGGGCCAATATTGTTTAAATATTAGATTAGAATTTAACTTTTGGGCTTTGTATTTTGGGCCCAGTAGAATAGGGTTTTATTTGGGCCATGTATTGGGCTTTACGGGAAATTGGGCTTTAGAAGTAATTTTGGACCAAAAAGGGAAATTGGGCCAAATGGGCCGAGAGTAGTGCATCTACTCTAGAGAAGCCTAGAAGATTCTCAAACTTGCTCTCCAAGGATGAGAGTTAGCTTCCCATGGCAAGACAAGTGTGACTTGCTTTGGTGGCAAGTCACACCTCCCATATGCTCCTTTTTGGCTCCAAAATTCAACTTTCTAGACTCCTTTTTCTCTCCACTTTTTAGAGACTCCTTGGTCTAATTTTAGCCTATAAATAGAAGGCTTAGGAGATGTAATTTTCAGCTTGAAATTGAGTAATGAATTGCTGCCCAAATTTGTGCACAAATCTCTTTTGAGCTCACGTTAGAGTAAACTCTTCTTTAGTTTACTCTAGTCTTCTTCCTTAGGAGTTGGCCTCACCTCTCTTAAGAATCCTTTCACCAACACACCAAACACCTTAAGCTTTTTTCCTTCATGCTTCCGCATCCAACACCATCCATGGAGCCTCCATTCTTCATGCAAGCTTCAATGGAGACAAGAAGAAGCCATCATGTGGTATCATGAGCCTTGGTTGCTCTCGGTTTTAGTGAGTTAAGTGCTTCTTCTCCATTTTTCTTTCAATTTTGTGTTGTTCATCACTTCTTCTACTTGTCTTGTTGTTTTTGTTCCTTTTATTTTGAGTATTCATGTCTTTTACTTTGGTTCATCTTCATTTGCTTCATCTTGAACCATCCTTGTGTGCTTTAGGTGTTCTATTTGGTTTCTACCGTTTACTTTTCATTTTAATTGAGTATTTGTTGTTTTTTTTCAGTTCATTCTCTTGTTCTTGAGTTTATTTTGATTTTATGATCCATATGTTTTGTCTAGAGTCATGTTTAGTCCATATATGTCATTAATTCCTTGTTTAGCTTTTAATTTGGTTTGAATTTGTTGGTGATGTGCTACTGAATTCTGTTTCAGATTTGAGTGCAGTTTTTAATCCTTAAAAATTTAACATTCTCTTCTCTCTTTGAGCCTTGCAAATGAACCTTCACATCTAGATAACCTTAGTTATCTTAATGTCCAGTGGGAATTTTCCTTGTGCTTGCTTAAAATCACCATAAACCACACTAAATTTCCTTTCAATTAATTGTGCTTTGGTGCTTTTTCATTTCTGTTTTTGAGTTCAGATTGCTATTTAGATCTTAGCAATGTCTTAGAGTCAATTTCCATTGTGTTTCATTGTGTTTCATGATCTTCTTTTGATTCCTTTAAGTTTCCTTCTCCTTTGTGCTTTTTGTTTCCATTAAAATGCAAATGATCAAGCATAGTGTGGTGGTGATTCTGTTTTGTGGTGGAAACTAGCTGCTGTAAGAGCTATAAAAAGAAAGAAAAAGAGCACAAAAAGAATACAAGAAAGTGCCAAAAAGAATCAAAAGAAAAGATCAAAAGAAAGTGGCAAAAGAAGTACACTAGAATCACTACCATCACTTGAGTTTGAGAGCATTATTTTGTTGCATTTTACTGTTGTTCCAGTTTTTGTCTGACTGCACACTGTTTGTATTTGATTTATCATAAAAAATTGGCCGGTGCAAATCCAAATCTAATTTTTGCCTCTTTTAGCTAAGACCTAGACGAAAAAGTGAAAAAAAGAATCATTGAAAAATGTTGAGAAATGTAAAAATGAAAACTATCTGAAGCAGAGGCCTGAATTCACGTTTTTGGACTGGCAGTGAGTGAAAAATCAAATTCCATTCTAGTGCCATTCATTAGGTAATTCATTTGAGTGCTTATCTTGTTTTTTACCTTATTTCTAGTTTTTCATTTCTTTGGTGATCCTTTGAGTTTGTCATGGCATTATTCACTTTTGGTTTAGCAATTATAATTTTGTGCTTTTCTTGCTTTATTTCTTAACCTCTTTTGGTTTGGTTTCTATATTTGGTGCATACTTCTTTTTGGAGGTGATCTAATTTTCCTAAGGTAGCATCCTAGGAGGTGGAGTACCTAGTCCCGAAAGAGAATCCTCTTTGGTGAGATCAAGAGGAAGTGCAAGAGTGAAACACTTGTGAGGATCAAGCCAAGAAGACAAAGCCAAGAAGTCCTTTTACATTTTGTGCACTTTGATTGTATTCAAATTGAGTTGTAAAATTGCAATGCTTTCCTTCTTATGTTCATGGCCTAGTTAGGTGTCTTGGGGGAGTCTTAGGTACTTAATCCCATCTCCTAACTAGAACCTCTTCTATACATTAGTGAAGCACTTTTAGTGATGAAGTTTGAAGGTTCCAAGTGCCTTCTACTTCTACCAAAACTTAGGCCGCATATAGCTTCTAATCTTTCTTGTTTTTAATTTTCTTGTTTGATAGTTTAGTGTGTGTCAACTTAGTCTTTGAATTAATTTCATTTAAAAAGTTTTGTACAAAAGTTTCAAGTTCCCTTGGCTAGGAAAGACTTAGTATGTAAGCAATCCAAGTGATTCACCTCTCTTTCCTGGAGGAGAACTAAAAGCTTTTGTTATCTACTTCTTCTTTGAAATTTTCTTTTAAAGACCAAAGTCTTCTAAAATCTAAAAAAAAATGTCTCAACCTCCTTCTCAATGTATGGGTGCTTCAAATGAAGAAGAAATAAGTTTGAAACAAATTGCCTTTGATTTGAGAGCACTACTACGTTGGAAGGAAGATGAAACAATTGCAAGGGAAAGGGAAAAACAAGAAAGAGATAGGTTTCATCAACTTTTAGATGAAAAGAGGAGGGGAACAAGAAATATGGAAAGGTTGCATGAGAGGATGAGTAATAAGAGTCAACACTTGTACTCCCACACTCCAACACTAGTCACACACTATGAAGAAGAAGATAGTAGACTAGTTGACAACTTCTATCAACCTCCTTCTCCTCTGAGAAGAGAAAGAAGAGAGCCTAGGGAACCAAGAGCCATTAGAATAGACCTCCCTCACTTTTATGGGAAAGATGATGTTGAAGCTTATCTTAATTGGAAAATGAAGGTTGAGCAACTCTTTGCTTGCCATCAAATAAGTGAGGAGAGGAAAGTACCCTTAGCTTCCAAGGCAATGTTATGTATTGGTGGACTGCCCTCGAAAGAGATAGGAGAATCAATCAAAGTCCCGAGGTCAAATATTGGAATGACCTCAAAGGAGCCCTTAGGAGAAGACATATTCCCTCCTACTATCATAGAGAACTAATGGATAAGCTCCAAAGACTCCATCAAAATAAAATGAAAGTGGAAGAATATAGACAAAAGATGGAGTTATATATGATGAGGGCTGGGATTAGGGAGTTCGAGGATACCACCATTGCAAGGTTTCTTAGTTGCTTAAGTCTTGAGATAAGAGATAAAGTAGAATTGTTGCCCTACCAAGACTTAAGCGACTTGGTTCAACTTTGCATAAAGGTAGACCAACAAATTCTAAGGAAAAATTTTCTAAATGACTACTCTCACTCTTATACCAAGAAATAATTAAAGAGGGAGGTAAGCAATTCAAAGAGGAACCCTCCAAAAATTTCAAGGAAAAGGAGAAACCAAGAGAAGGCACATCTACACACACTCGCACTAGTGAAATCAAATGTTTCAAGTGTCTTGGTAGAGGTCATGTTGCATCTCAATGCCCCACAAAAAAGACCATGATCTTAAGGGGTGTTGACCAATATAGTAGTCAAGATGAGCAAGAAAGTGAGAGTGAGACTTCTAGTGAGGAGTCTAATGATGACTCTAAGGAAATTGCTTATCCTTGTGAAGGAGACGTTCTAATGATTAGAAGACTTCTTAGCAACCAACCCATTCCAAAAGAACCAACACAAAGTGAGAACATCTTCCATACAAGATGTAAAATTTTAGAAAACACTTGTTCTCTCATTGTTGATAGTGGTTCATGTTGCAAATGTTGTAGTACAAGGTTGGTTGATAAGTTGGCTTTGAATATCATTCCCTATCAAATACCTTACAAACTGCATTGACTTAATGAAAGTGGGGATTTGACAGTCCAACATCAAGTGAAGGTCAAGTTATCCATAGGAAAATATGAAGATAGTGTGCTATGTGATGTAGTACCTATGGAAGCTTGCCATGTTTTATTGGGAAGACCTTGGCAATTTGACAAGAAAACCATGCTCAATGGTCTTCCCAATGAAATCACATTCACTCACAAGGATAGAAAGTTTGTCTTGTATCCTCTATCACCATCTTAAATGGTAGAAGAAAATTCTACCTACATGCATATTAGTGAAACAACAAGTTCCAATTATTTAGGTAGAAAACACAAGACTTTTGAGTGCCCTAGCAAAAAAGTCATCATTCTAAGGGGCAAAGACATGTGTGAAAATAAGGTCAGGCTTAC
>Ga0214545_1006412_pt1 | contig 20489 bp, 7 predicted proteins | sample CNSS4metaG_FD_160064 | JGI IMG/M metagenome (GOLD analysis project Ga0214545, IMG submission 160064) | Root nodule microbial communities from cowpea collected in UCLA plant growth center, Los Angeles, California, USA - CNSS4 | ecosystem: Host-associated > Plants > Roots > Nodule | place: USA...
TATATATATATATATATATATATATGATAATTTAATTGTGTTATGGTCTAACACGGAACAAATTTGAAAGGATTTGGCTGGCTATTTTTGTCTTGATTTGGTGAATATGTATAGTTACATTATAAGTAATATTAATTATTTTTTTAAATATTGCACATGCAAAATATATTGTTTTGGTTTTGTAAAATTTAGGTTTAAATTGTGTTCAACAATCAAGGTGAAGATTTTTTTTTCTTTTTCAGAAGTAGTCAATAAACCATAAAAACTATTTGGCAACAATTTTATTTTTTCAAATAACTACTTAAAAATTTTGTTAATAATAAAGTATTGTATATAGAACATGACGATGATGATAATAATACATATAAATATAAATAAAAAAATGACATATTTAATTATATAGGTTTAGGGTTTAGGTATAGTTCTAGACACACTTGTACATGTTTTTGATTTGACATTTGGTGGTATATATGGTGAGTGCGAAAGCTTAAAATTATAGAAATGGCATAATTTTCTGCAACTGTGTGGTTGATTTGTTAATATGGTGAAGATGACATTTGGGAATACATAGTTTTTAACTAAATCAATCAAACTATTTTCTTGATTTTGTGAAGAATATATATATATGATGCATTCCAACCCTAGAGATTGTTTCAACAAGTGTGGTTAGTTAAGTGATGTTGAATTCAAAACCTTGTAAGAAATAAAATTGAATGAAATATAATATATAATGAAAGGATAAACAAAAAAGAAAAATATATTGAATATACGATCCCAATGAATAATAACCCTTGTTGTGTGAGACAATATATCCTACTAAATGGTAGTAGGGTCAATCCATAAAAACCAAAAGAAAGACGATAGTGGGAGGGAGGAAACGTGCAGAAATCCAAAAAGAGAAGAGATGGATGCATTATCTTGAGGAATCATTGCTCATGTTGGCTCTTTTCTTAGTATTAATTTTAATTTTAAAATTTTTTAATTTATTTTTTATGGGGTGATCAAGAGAAAAAGAAGATAAAGATGGGAGAGAATTAATTAAGGATGGAATTAAGAAATGATTAGATGGGGCATGCAATAATTAGTAAGAAGCACTTTTGGTGGTCCTGTTTTGGATTGTAGCACTGGAAAAGGAAACCCTTGATGCTGATAGAGTGTGTGTTGCAAACTCATACCTATTCGTCTTCATTCTAACCCTTTAGATTCCTTCTCTCTTCTCTCTTCTCTCTTCTCTCTTCTCCTTAACATTCTCATCCTCTTACTTGGTCGGAACAAAACAACACACCATCGTATCTTTATCTTAACACTACTCTAACTGTAATAACTATCTCCATTATACCTAACTCATCATTTTCAATCCAAATCCAAATCACTCCCTGTTTACCTCTTTTCTAGCAATTTTTTTCTACCACCTCTTCTCACTATACTTCTCATTCTCTAAACCAAAATTTTTCTCTATACATATATAAAAGAGATACTCAGAACTAATAGATAGCTATAAATAACTTACCAGGTTAATTCAATATTCAAGACTATTGTGCAATAATTCAGATTTATAGTATGATCATCACATTTACAAAACTCGTCATTTAATTAAAAGGTTTTATGATATGAATTATGTCTACAAAATCGTATATCGATTTAAAATTATTTAGCATTTCAATCATATGTGTGTGTGAAAAACATCGTATATGATTTTAAGATATACATGGAAATAAGATACACTCAATTTATTTTGTTATTAGAATTATTTATTTTATAAAGTTTCACATAAACAATTATGATAGTAATTAGTTAATGTCAATGTATTATGTATAAAGGAATTAAGTGAATCTTAAGTTTTAAGAAGAAAAAAAGAAGTGTAAGTTGATATTTGTATCTCACACCCACATGTGTATTTTTTATGTCTTAAACTCTTCTGTTTAGATCGGAGACGGATTTATGGTGTGGGGGCCTTCTGGATTTTTTTTACTTTTTAATTTTAAATAGATAATATTTTTAATATTATATTCGTGCATTTTATTTTTTCAATAATAATTTTTAAAGGCTATTTATATTTTTCTCTTTTTTATTTTTACTTTCTTCTTATAGTTATTTATTGAAGCAATTTATAAAAAAAAAAAGTATAGCTTCACTCTTTTAATAAATGCATTATTTTTATTTGTTACAAAGATATAATTTATTCATGAGTAAATCAATAAAATATGTTCAATAACTCATCACTAGTAAAGATCAAGCAATAAGGGATAAGGAAGTTTAGTCAGGACATGTTTGACAATGTATGTATTAAGAATTTAAGTGTGAGTCTAAATCTCACATTTGTTAGAAATAAGAAAGTGAAACACTATATAAAGATAAAGATCTATAAATTCATTACCTCAAAATTTTGGGTTAAAAGTGATATCAATGACTATTTAATTTTTATATAATAACTTTAAAAGCCATCTAGATGATTTCCTAGTATTAGGATGAAAATCCACATGTTGATCCACTACAAAAAGTACATTTAGAAAAGGGTGATGAGTAACAAGACCCATCAACATTCAAAAGACATTGAAATGAAAAATAGGTATATATTCACTAATAAGAATAATGAGATCGAAATTCTCACTTACAAGATATAATCAACGCCAAGTGTCCCAAGAATTGTAATTTGTTTTTTATCCTTTGAATTCAAAGTTTAAGTGCCCAAGTCCACGGGGTTCAATTTTCAACCTTAGACTGTGATTGTTGCCATTGACAGAGATGAATCAAACTAAACCATGGAAGACATTTTGTGCATTTTCAACTTTGAAGAGGCAAAGTGGTCCGTTTTGGTGATAACGATGGAAAAAGAACTGGCAATGAAGATGAGGAATAAAGTAATTGATTTTAAGAGTAAAATATTGGGAAAAAAATAAATAAAGTCGTGTATAAATAGATAATCAAAGGGCCACTTTCATCTTCATGGGAATTGGGACCTTTCCTTAGTCTAATGGACTTTTCTTTTTATGCTATTGGATTTTTCTCTTTTTTGAATGCCTTTTTCCAATCTTCTCCATCAGATTAAGATTTTTATGCTCCTCTGCTCCAATCTAATTAATCACTATCATTATCATCACACTAATCATAGTTAATTAAGGCCAAATGTATGAATACAACATCAACAACAACAACAATATTACGTAGTTCTTATATATATATATAAATATATATATATATATATATATATATATATATATATATATATATATAGGCTCAAAAAAATTCCTCTAGAGCTAGCTAAGTAGATAGTGCAATGTACAAATATACAAATGTGTAATATGAAAATATTCATCAACTAGTTAATTTCAACCCATCCAAACTAAAACAAAACAAAAATAAAATAAAATAAACATTTATGGGAATCTCACACATTCTATACACACATATATGCTCTCTCATTTTAAGTTTCTTTTCCACCCTTTTTTTCTTGCTCAAACTCCTTTTTCCCTTTTGAGGCTGCTGTGCTGAAATGGGAGAGAAATTGTTTGGTACACAGCAATGTGTCAAATAAAAGGCACCACCAAGAGCCTATAGGCCATTCTTCTCTCTCTCTCTTTTTCTTTGCTTTTTGTAATCCTAAAATTGCATCTTTCAATTCCCACATCATGCAAGTGGACAAGGAAACTCCAAAACATGCGTGGTCTCAGCTTTCCAGCTATGTTCAATATCTTCTGCAATCCTCTTTGCATCAATTGATGCACCAAGCAAGCCACGTTTTGTGAATCCCACAGCATACACTCCATTTTCACCTTTCCACCCATTTGGAAATGGCTTCCGGGGAAACCCATCTTTCTCACTGAACATGTCACTCCCCTGCTCATACACAGTAAATTTCAACAACCCTAATCAATCATGAGATATTTTTCAGAAATTCACATGTTGATGCAAGGTTTCGGTGTAGTTATTATCAAAGTTGGCAAATTTATTAGGTTTTAAAGTGTTGTACATTGTGGGTGGAAAGATTATTTACTGAATTCAAAGAAATTCAAAGAAATGTAACTTTTTTATTAGACCAAATACCGAAACTATACCAAAGTTAGCAACAAAGAAGTAAAGGAAGCACCTTTAACCAAGAGGGTACATTGCTTTTGTAACCGGTTGCTAGAATGATGGCATCAAAGTTCTCAACTTTTCCATCAACAAACTCCACCGCATTGCGTGCTAGTCGTTTAATTCCCCGGCAAACCTGTGCGCATAATTGGACAAGATTTAATGTTGGAAACAATGAAACAAAAAAAATGTCTTTTGTTTTTTCATTTTTTTTTTGGAGGAAAAAGCAAATTTGGTTGATTAAGACAAGGAAACAAACAGGATAGGTATGATGAGAGGTCTTTTGGATTTGATTGGCAGAAGGATATATAGTGTTGTTTTTGTTGTTGTTGTTGTTATGTTACGTTGTGTTACCTTAATTTTTCCATTTTTTATCTGAGCCAGTGTCCCAACATCCAAAACTGGTGTCTTGCCGTACAAGTTCTTGAGCTCTAGAGGCCCAAGTTTGGGTCGGTGAAGACCGAATTGAGCTGTGTCTCCAAGCATGAGATGTGACAGCAGAAGCAAAAACTGATCCACAAAACGCATGGGGAACCACTTCAGCAAGAACATTGATAAACCAAAAGTTGATTTCCCAAGCATCTGCTGCGGCAAGATGTGCACCTGCATCCATGAAAAGAAAAGAAAAGATCACATTAAAACTGAAAAAAAAGTGGGGGTGAAAAAGTTACATAGCTCAAGAAACTTTTTAGGAAATTGTAGACACGAGGAGGCTAATGACAATAATCTTTTCATGCTTCCAGTTGCATCTCTGAACACTGACACGCAGTGGTTGTGTGCAGAGAAAAAAGATTGATCTCCAACTCAAACATCATATATATTATTCTAAGATTTTGGGATGCTGACCTTGCGCATGCAATTACAATGAATGAAGTGAGAGAGAGAACAAACAACGACACAAACTCTTTCCACAGTTCTAGTTATAGCAAAAATATAGTATAATATGTTATATACCAGACTGTGTTCATTCATTCACTCTCCAGTGTCAAAAAGAAAAAAAACATCAGAAATTCAGAATCGACAACCAAGGACGCACTATGTAGATTTTTCAACATTCACCTCAAACCATGATATTTTTTTAGATATCATTAGAAATGTAAGGGTGTTGGTACTAAACCATTAGTTAAATGAGTGACTACATCTTCTGAACAAAAAGTACCAAAACCCTTGAACTTTGGAGTGTAGCATATAGAATTTCTCTATTCATAAGTTTTTGGCATGTTGCATATATATCATGAGTTCAAGTGCACGTTTAGTTTCCAAAACAAACAGTACTATGTTGTTTGAAACAAAAAGCAAGTGATTAAACTCACCGCGTCTCTAACCACGAGAGAAGGACGAGCATTATGGTTACAGAGATCAAGACAAACCTCCATTCCTGAATTCCCACACCCCACGACCAAAACATTCTTCCCACAGAACCTGGTTCCAGTTTTATACGAGCTGGTGTGTAGAACAGTCCCTTCAAATTCCGCCAACCCTTCGATCTGAGGCCTCACTTCCTCAGCACACTCCCCGGTAGCAACAACAAGCCATTGACAAAGATATTCCGCAGTCTCATCTCTCTTGTGTCGGGCTTGAGTCTTGACCCTCCAAAGCTTGCACGCGTGATCGAACTCGGCAGTGACCACTTCCTGGCCGAAGGAAGGTTTTATGTGGAAGTGGTCGGCGTAGACTTTAAGGTAGGCCAAGAACTGCTGTTTGGTCGGATAGGAAGGTAAGGTTTTGGGGAATGGCATGAGAGGGAGCTGGCAGAATTGCTTAGGGAGATGAAGACGGAGACGATCGTAGGTTCTGTACTGCCACATTGAAGCTAAGCATTGAGCTCGTTCGAGGATGAGGCTTGGAATGCCTTTCTGTTTAAGGCAAGCTGCTGCAGCTAGCCCTGAGGGACCAGCTCCCACTATTACTGGTCCCGGAACAAATATAGGGCTTGCCATTTTACTCATCTTTATCTGGTGGTGATAACAATCATGGACACTTTTTCCTTCTAGCTCCTTCAAGTACTCCATCAAGAACAACACCCAGAAAGAAAAAAGAAAAAAAAAAGTTATTGCTCGAGAGTTTCAAGGGTAGGATATGAATTGTTTCGAGATTTTGGAGGCTGTTACGGATTACGCCACAGGGAAACCATCAAAACCCGTTTACTTACCAACTCTTTTCATCCTAAAGAATTGAGTTTTTGAGTAATATTGGAGTATGGAAATAGGGTATTAGAAAGGTCTGATTTTTGCAGCAAAGTGAAGGTGAGAGTTTGAACTTTGGTTCTGTTTCAATGGAGGAGAAAGCGGGAATCAAGAGACATGAAGCAACTGTACTTATGGACACCAAGAAAGTTCAGGAATAAAAGTAGTTTCTACCGGAGGTAGTGGGTTAAATATATATATGTGCGTGTATATATATATATATATATATATATATATATATATATATATATATATATATATATATATATATATATATGTATATATATATATATATATATATATATATATATATATATATATATATATATATATATATATATATATATATATGTGTGTGTGTGTGTGTGTTATCAAATCATTTGTTCTTTTATATGGAACAATAACTAGTTCCTTAAATTATATGTGAACTATTCAATATAAAGTATTAAAGTCATATGAAAAAACAAACAATTTTAGAAGAATGGAAACAAAATAATTAAATAGCCGAAGACTACTACATAACAAATAAATTTATAAGTGTTTTTTTTTATTTTAAAAAATTTAATTCGCGTGAATTATTTTTATTTTTTATTTTTTTTGTATAAGAATGGATGGAAAAGTACAGATATATTAGTGGTTGAATCGTATTGATGATAATAAAGTTACGCATTTATGAGATAGTCAAAATGTATTAAGTTTTATAAAGTTTGAATAATGGTGATTTATAAGAAAAGGGGTTTGGTTATGTGGGGAATGTTTAAGGTGGTAATAACTACATTAACCGACGACAACGAACATGAACCTTTGATTCACTCCAAGAATGTTTTTCTTTTGAGAAAGGAAAACTGAGAAGAAGGGGGAGAGAGCAAATAATATTGCAGCTATAAAGACAAAGGCACTGAGAGAGAGAGAGAGATCCCATTGATGGTTTAGAATAGTACTTTCAAAAAAAATACATAAAAAGTGAACATGACACGTGGAAGGTCTCAGTCAATTCCAAGTATGATTTTTTTGGGATGTTTGGTAGTTGGGTCCATATATAAACAGTAAAAAAAGCCTCTTCAATTAATTAAAGGGCTCTCACTGATATTATTTTATGTATTTATTATCATATAAATGAAATCTTCATCAAAATTGTATCTATATATGCTGTAAAATATTGTTTTTACTTCGTAGTATATGCTTCAAAAATTGTTGTCTCTTGATTTTTCATGTATATTTTTCGTAATAAAGTTGTTGAAAATAATTATATATATATAGTGGGAGAGTGACTTGGTATTTTGTGAGATTGTGCTTGAAAGTTGCTTCTTTGTCTAAATACCTAGACAATACTCTTTAATTCAGCTTTTTATATTTTCAAACATTAGCTCTCAACTCCAACTTGCCCTAGCTTAGTTGTCATTTACTTTTAATCTCCAACTTGAACTTTATTTTAAGCATGCTCTCTCTTTTTTTTTTTAATGTTTGAAGACAATAAGGTTTGATTATGAAAAATACCTGAATATGTTATACGATCATTAGGCTAACCCTAATGAGTTATTTTAAGTTTGAGTATATGAGATTATGTTCATTTATCGTCTAGAGAGAAGTTCATACTTCTTTTTCTTGAATCTAATAAACCAAAGGTTTACAACATTTTGTGTCATATTCGTATAGCTTTTGTACATCCAATGTGACACTTTTATTTCTACTTATTTGTTTTTTCTGTTTTAGATTTTGGATTGAGAGTGGTGTTAATGTCTTATGTGATTGAACTCAAATCTCGTTAATGTTGTGTTTCTCTAGTGAAACTTTTCTATAGACCTAACATTTTCGACAACAAACTAAACATTTAGGAGCAAATTTAGATCATATCTAGCTTGAATTGTGATGTTTTGTGGAATAAGTTTAATTCCAAACAATAGCACTAGTTTCCACTACACTCGAGGGGAAATTATAACTCTTAATTCTGGCGTGTAAATGTTTGACAACCAAATACTAATATAAATTAACTTTTTTAGTAACAAATTTTAACTCAAAATAAAATTGTTAAGTTTATGTTAAATAGATTACACCTTTGACATGTTTTTTAAAGAGTTAAATATGTTTTCATTCTTTATAAAAAAAATTATGTTTGATCCCTGAATTAAAGTACAAAGTATTTATGAATATAATGTAAAACTTTATTTCAATGAATGGTACGTGAAGTATTTTTCATGTGATAACGTATGTTGTTAATGATGTTTTACATGTCTTTCGCAACAACATACAGAGACAAATATTTTATAATTTAGTTTAGAGATCAAATACAATTTTTTATAATAGTTTAGAAACGAAAAACGTATTTAATTCTTTAATAAAAAAAGAAAAAAAATATTTAACAATGAGTTTTATAAACAAAAATTTGGTCTCAAATTTAGTTTTTAGGTGAGTGAATATTTGAATTTGACGTAATTATAATAGTTAAAAAGTTGTGAAAGGAGAAAATATCTTTGCTAGTAAAGAGAGACATGGTAGATGACACTATCCTTCAATATTTCCATTTTTGCAAGGTTCTCAATTGCAAAAGGGAATATACCTTTCCTACTGAACAATTCCCTACTCATTTTACGATGTAAAATGTGCATCAAACTCCACTATTCGACCAACTTCATCATCACACTAAGTTGTCAAAGGAACAATCTAAAATGTGCCCCTATTCTTTTGGAGAATCTTTAAATTATCAGAAAAACAAAACAAAATAACTACGGTATCTTCGCTCATGTTCTTTCCTTCCATGAACAAAACCCTTTTCAAGCGTGCACACAAAAGCCTTTTCATGATTTCTTCAGGCTAGATTGTTTATATATAAGATCTCTTCCTTTTTCAACAAAGAAATCATAACTGCAAGACCTCATATCCAGTCAAATGAAATGACTCATATATGCCTGTAGCTTTATTTAAAGTTGCTATGCATAAACATAAATACACACACACATCTATATAAACAAAAAATATATTTGCCTTCTTCATATAAAAAAGAAAAATTGCCTACGTTAATTGGAAACAGCTCGAAAGGCAAATGAATTTCAGTACTTCTTCAATAATACAATTCAGATTCAGGTGGTTTAAAATAATTACATCACAATATTTCTAGTGTGCATGCGTTTGTATATATATATATATATATATATATATATATATATATATTAGTAGTTTCCACAATCCAACAAATATAATATAGTGTGTGTTTGTTTCTCATATTTAACATAATTTACTATTGAGAGTCAGATAATTAATCTCCGAACTTATATAAAAGTATTGTGTTTTTTATCGATATGAGTAAGTGTAAATTTTACTTTACAAACTTGTTTTATAGAGTTGAATTAGGTTTAAAATTTACTTTTTAAGATGGTATAGAGTCGTTTGAAGTTTATCCTATTAAGATTTGTTATTTGTGGTATCTATTCTGTTATCTGTGATCAGGAGATTTATTGTTTGTTGGATCAATCGTGTCACCTGTTATCGGATGCTATCGGACCACACATTTATGTCTAATTACACATTCAACATGTATATGTCTTACTATGAGAGAAGTGTCTTGAAGATCTCACATTGATTAGAGATAAGACAAATTCAGAATATATAAGTAAGTATAAACCTTATCTTACATGCAGACTGTTTTTGTAAGATTGAATTAAGCTTAAAGTCTTTTGTGTTTATTAACTCCTTTGACATAAACATGATTCCTGAACATTTTCTGTGAATAATTACGTACACAAAAAAAAAAAAAAAATTGAAAGAAAATTGATTCCAAATATGAAACAAAACACACCCCACATTGGCATTAGTATCTGTCGGGGTGGCCCCTCAAAGATACATGTTTTTCTCTGCACTCCAGCTTTGAGGCAACGAGACTTGCTGGCTGCCCCTATTTTCCATTGACAGAAGTTTTGATTGGATGTTTCATATATGTTACATGGTCAACTTATGAGTGTGTTAGAGACTTAGTAGTATGAATTGTCATGTTGGTAATTACTACTTATGCAACAGGTTATGGTGAGAAAGATTTTAAGCCATTGTTGGTGGACATCATCACGTTTCAGTCTGACAAAGGCTTCTAGCTAGATCAACCCTGTTTGGTCCTTCTGATCCTTAGATCAACCCTAGTCCTTTCCTCCCCCTGTTCAAAACCATTACCATTCTTTCCCTTTGCGATAGCATGATGCCATCTTCTATGTAATATGCAGTTCATGTTTTTCGATGATAACTTGAAAGTTTCACATCGATTAAGAATGAGTAAGATGACTAATATATAATAGTTTCACATCGATTAAGAACGAGTAGGATGATCCTAAGACCGTAATAAAATGTCATTAAATAGGTTTACGGCCTGTTGTCGGATAGAATAATCAGTGCAATATTGTCTCAGTCAACTCCAAAACAGCTAGGGATGTTGCTTTAGGTTAAAGAAGATGATATATATATATATATATATATATATATATATATATATATATATATATATATATATATATATTATTATTAACGAATTAAAACATGCACATGTAAACAATACACTTAAGGTTGTCATTTTTGTTATTCTCAACCATGAACTATAGAATCGACTTTTGGAACTGTATATTACTATATATGAACTGTTGTGAGCCGCCACTAATTATATTATAATGCCACACTAATGAAAAGCTATGCATTCATCTACTTGAGGGTTTAAAAAGGAAAAAGAAAGCCATTATTTTCTCAGGTAAAAGATCTATAGGCATTTGATGTAGCCATGTGTGTCAGAGATATCCCTTTGCAGTATTTAAGGTTTGTTTAATTGTGACTGGTGTGAGGCATTTATGTTTTGGTTACTTTGCAGCTATATAATATTAGCATGATTCACATGATCCGTGGCACAGGAACTTAGAACAATAATAATCACCATGAAAAGAGCCTAACTTTGAACCCCTATAGCCTTTACAAAGTACTTAATGTGCTATTAGCTAACTCCTATTCATAGGGTTGTTTTATCGTTTAATAATGTTTTTTTAAAACATCTCTTTGCATTAGTTCTTAATCAGAAAGGTCTGCTCCCACTACAAAAATTATGTTACATTAATTGTCATATTAAGTTTACAATTGACCGAAAAGATACAACACCAATAAGACTTGAGCCTAACCACATAAGACATTAACACCATTCTCAACCCAAAACTTTAAGACAGTGAATTTATAGGTTTTTATCTTTATATAATGTTCTACTTTCTCATTTCTAATCAATATAAAACTTAGACTCACAAACATGTGTACGCACACTTTGCTTAACAAATCAACATCTTTAAATCTTTAATTATGAACACTTTCTTATGTCCATTTATGGAAAAGTCTCTCCAATCGTAGAATGATAACTGCGAAACGCATTATTCTTCAGAGAAGAACGCATTAATACAGAAAATATATATAAAAAAAAGAGTTGTTGATTGTTAGTTTATTTGTCATAATAATAAAATGAGAAGAACTCTCTCTTTGAATATTTGATTGCTAAACATGGGAGTAATGGAGGATGAGATGCTTTCAGAGCAACTTTCAAACAATATTGATTATTAAAGAAAATGCTGTTTCTGGCCATCAAATATAATATTTACTTTTTTTATTGATCCTGAAATTAATAAATGTAAAACTCTCCATTTTTATATTAACTAGAATTTAAATTCATGTAATATTTATTTTCTATGTGGGTTCAAAAGTCGACTGATAAAAAATATTCTAATATTCACTAAATTATTACTACTCTAATTTTTTTTTTTAATCATGTTCTTAACTAAAAGCAGTGTAAGTAAACTTTTTCAAACTTTGCTTTTACAACTAAGTTGTATTCGTCCACGAGTACATTGCATTATGAATAAGAGTTTCTTATTTTTCTCTCTATCAACCCCTCTTTTAGAAAGGACCAATTGCAGAAAAATGGCGATTGGAGTAAATTGCAGGGACAAATTTGAGACAAAAATGAGGCAGGGAAATTAATTATATATACATTTTCAAAAGAACTTAAACAAAGTCTTTTCAAAAGTGCATTTTTTTCATCTGCCAATTATTGATCTTTGGATTATATGTATGAAGTGAATGTGACTTGCACTACCCAAATTATATTGTGCGATATGACAAACAACCCGAAGAGCTAGTTTGCAAACCATATATTATAATAATTAGCTTGTGATTAGCTTCAACTAAATTCCAACATCATAAAAGGAGAGACCACCATGAATGTGATACACACTTTTCATCATTTTGATTACTCCATATTTGTTTAGAATCTCTGCTAAAAAATCTAAAATGAATGTAACTTTTACGTTGTAAAAATAAAAAAGTTGAACAATAAATAAAAAAATACTTATAAAGTATGTTTTGTACTTAATTTACGTACTTTAAATTCAGTTTTATCTTTGAAGTTATAAGGTGATTTAGTAGTAAAATTGAAAGGAAGGATGGGAGATTATGGGTTTAACTCCTCACACTAATATTTTAGAATTATTAGAATGATTTGGTGGGTTTGGAAGGATAGGTGGAAAAGGTTGTGAGTTAAACTTTCTCATTAGCAAAATACTAACATTTGATGATAAAAGAAAAAAGAAACTCGTTTTCTAGTCAATTTGGAATTTTCAACGTATCCCCTCACCTTGAAGTATATATATATATTTGAAGTATGAAACTAAACAATCATGAATATAAATTTAAAATCCAGCTCAATCTTACAAAACTGACTTATAAAGTAAGATTTTTATATTTATATATTTTTAACTTATTTATCTTTGGTCAATGTAAAATCTTCAACGCAAGACAAATTCTTATATCGAAAAGTTATCGAATTCTCCATGGTTTGGTTCGAATCTAAGTAAGCTATATATGAAATGTTTCATGTCTCATTAATATTAATATTATATTTTTCTCATGAGCTTTCTTTGGAAAACATAGTAGAATCTTAAAAAGAAACCAAAACTAAAAGATAAGTAAATGTAAATATGTTCCAATTGGGAATTTAGAATATATAATGCAAATGGAAGCAAAGTTGAGAACCTTTAATCTGTTAAAGTGGTTTCTGGGGCTACTATAGTTTGAAGAAAGGGCAGTTGGGAGAATGAGAAATGTTGAAGGAAATTAAAGTTAATGAGAGATGATAGGAATGGGTATCTGTGTCTGACTTTCCAACCCCTAAAAATATTCTTTTGGATTAATTAATGTGGTCGTTTCTTGCTATTGAAAACGATTAAGCAGTTATATACATGACAATGGAATCTGAGTGGGAGCCATATATTCCACCATTTTTTTTCTCTTTACAAACCTTGAACCACCTACGATATTACACCTTATTTTCTTCAAATCTTTCTTTCTGCACCTTCCATCTTCAATTATAAATCTTTAATTACAACTAACATTCAACCTCTTATCAATGGGAATGGGTGCGACCATACTTTAAATGTTTAAATCCATAGTGTTCAATTTTTTTCAGAAAGAATAGAATCCAATCACTAATTTATACATAAGAGCTTTAACTTCAAATTTTAGTACACTGAATTTGTGAATTCTTCTTTTGTATATTTTTCGACTTGTTATGATGAGACGACCATTAACTTGATGGAAAAAGTCAGTTATTATGAAAACATTAATATCTTTACTTCTAAAAATTACTCTACTGATACATAAATAAAATAAAAAAAATAAAGTGGAAATTCTACCTCTAGAGAAAAATCATAATTACTATCTATGATAATATTATTATGTGAAAATTTTTATAATTAATAAAAAATACTCGCACTCTTTGATCTCGAAATATATCGTTCTTTTCAAAATAAAAATTTAATTTAAATTTTACAACACTCAATTACAAAAATATAAGAAAAGTTAAATATAAGTTTAAGATATGATTTAACTTGGACAACTAAAACTATAAATTTAAAGTTAATTATATAGTCATTAACACATTTCATAACTTATAGACTTTTCAAGATGTATTATTTTCATAATTCAATCCAATAATGAAAATTTTTAAATTAAATAATTAATTAAAAAACATGAATATATATATATATATATATATATATATATATATATATATATTATTTTTTTTTATACAAAGTAAAAAGTTTATACAAACGATGAAAGTAATTTATAATTTTTTTCTTATTTTTATTAGAAAACTATAAGTATTTTCTGAAAAAGTGCACTTATGTTTCTACTTGATCATATCAAAACTAAAAACTTATACATAAGATCAGTTAGATATGAAATTATTTCATGTTCCAGTCAATCAATCTTTCGAGATTTTCTTATTTATTTTCCTTCACTGGAATCAAGTATAGAGTGATATGATTTAGGAAATTAATTACGTGGTTTTGGTTCTCTAACTTGAATTTAACGTGAAGTTGAATGCAAAATAACCTTGAAAAATATTTGAAATTTTGTGTAAGACTTTTACAACTCATAATTAGTTAAGGCAAAGTACAATTATTGAACTTTTGTGGTATACAACTGGAAGAATAATGAAGAAGGTTGAAACTAAGTATAATAATAATAATAATAATGACTAATTAGCGACTAATATTTAGATTATTAAAAAAATATTTAACTAAAACTAAAGCTTTGGTTGTTTTTTGTAATTCATACACCTTCTACATAGGACAATTTTTAAAACAAAAGTAATTAATAAATCTGTGAAAAGCAATAAGAATGTTAATATTCCACTTTGAGTAAATATACATTACCAATTAAGTCTAGATTGGTGATTAATGATTGATGTATCTTTGTATCATTGGTTTATTTTCTTTAAAGGAAAAAAATATGATAAAATTGATAGTGGGAATTTATGTCCTATCAGAATTAGAAAAAAGTTAGAAGAAATTGAAGAAATGGATTGACCCAAAAATCTGATCCAAAGAAGGTTGACACGTGTTAGGACCATTTATTGGGCCACTCCATTCAACTTGGAATATGGCCCGTTCAGAAATTTAATAATATTTTTTCTTTTTTCTTTTTAAGCCTTAGGGCCCACTTTGCAACCTTTGCTTGCAGATAGGTCCTTCATTAAGTTTATTGATACGAATATAGAAAAAGGAAACTTAACTACACTTTTTTAGATATTATAATGGTACGGTTTATGTTTTTATAATTTTTAATTATATTACTTATATTACTTTACGTCTTGTAAATGTAGAATCTTAGTTTTTCATGTTGAGTTATAACAATTAAGGTTATTATATTTTTGACACTACTAAAATGATATATAATTGCTATATGAAAATGATTCGTTAAAATCAAAAGACTAAAAGTCATACATTCATCATATTTAAGAAGTTTAATGGATATAATTGAGATTCAAAATACTAAAATCATATAATTAATTACACAAAGTACCAAAAGTGTACTAAAGCACACAAAGTTAAGGACACAAAAAAAAAAATTGAAAACAGAATATTTCTTCGTTTCATTATTTTTACTTATCCTTATCTGGTATTAATTAATTGAAGTGTTGACATGGGACAAATTTTAAGTATTTGGTGCACTATTCTAATAACTTTTATTCATTGATTTAATATTTATTTGTAGTCACATCAAATTCTTTGCTTTTTGATTGTAGTATTTTATGAACAAACGATAAAATATAACTATGCGACTTCAAATAAGACACGTATACTCATCATGTATATTTATAGTACAATGAGATTCTTATACGAATACATCTAATACATTCCTCAATAAAAGGTTTATTTTCTGATAAATATTAAATAAAAAGTGAAGAAAAATAAACGAGAATATTTTTACCATCACATAGAGAAGGATTCTATGATTTCATTCTGTAAAAAAGGCTTGATTAATGCAAATTTATCAAAATGAGGCATCAAATTTTGATAAAGAGAAATGTGATATTTGGAAGAGTCTGATTCAACAAAAATAAAATTCGTGGAGCCTTTTTGTTGGGCTTTCTTGCGAAAGGGAAGTGCAAAGAAGACGGACGAGAAATGTTGGACCACAAGTCCAGTATTGTTCCAATTGAAAGGCTTTTACTTCTTGCACCACCCCATTTTTTCATTCTACCGCTCAAAGTTCAGAAATGACCATTTTATCCTCTGAAAAATTAACTTATAAATTAAGTATTTGGGAAACTATAGATTTTGAGAACAATATTTTTGGAACGGAATTTCCGTAATATATTTTTCATAACCTAAATTTTGAACAGAATGTCTGAAACGAATGAAATGTGTTTTTGAATCATTTTTTTGAAATGAAACACATAAAATGCCTTCTAGAATGAGGTTTCTAAACTATTTGTACACAAAAATATATTCTGAAAATGAAAATTATCAAAACATATGAAATACGTTTCAGAAAAAAGTTTTCGAAACGAGTTTTTTTTAGTCTTCTCATAATATTGATAGGGCACAGTTAGTAATTATGGAAGTGTAGAAAGCAATAGCCCAATTAAAATAACAATATGGGCTAAAATTAAGGAACCAACTCAATTATGATCTCACACAATTCATAGATAATGATATTTTAATCTGCTTTTTCTTTATTCACTTCTAATTTATCATTTTAATTACTCTTCAATTATTTATTTTTATCTTTTTTATGAGTGTAATGTGATAATCTAAGGATAATTGGAATAGTAGATCAAAATATCATTATTTCAAATCATATTAATTAAACAAATAATTTTGTAAATATTTTAAGATAATTCAACGTGCATCAAATAAAGCACGTACCAACATCCACTGAGGAATTATAAGTGTGCATTTTGAGATTAAAAAGCGATGGTTAACGTAAAACACACGAAATGGTCGTTAATTATGGTTAAAACTGCTGGCACTTAACACGACAGATCCACGTACATGAAGAAATGCATATTAAACTCTAATTTTGCATGCGTCACTAAAACAAACCATACTCACATTATTTTATTTTCCGAGTAACGTGGGTGATTTACGGTCGCATTATTTTTCTATCATATGAACGCAAATCACCACACACAACAAGCTATATTTGGCATGAATCTGTGGCACCAATTTTTTTTTTCTCCCAAGACAAAGACTTTGAAGAATTAAGAATTGTGCAGAGCACAGGTGTCAGATTGTGTGTTGAGTGAAAGTGTTGTAATCCAGTGGTGCAAGCACACGTCTCCTACCCCAAATAGCAAGAGAAAGAGTAAACATAGATTGTGGGAATATTTATTTCAATTGTAGGATCTGTACTTTGAAAAAGTGCATCTCCTATATATATATCTATCTCTTACGAATGGGGTCTACGAAAACAGATTCATATGCTTTCTTTATTTTATGTGGTTTTTATTCAGAAGCATCAAATTTTGAGTGTGGAAGTGTTTGTGTGACTGGGTATTAGTTTAAACATGAGCAGAAAACATGAGAAGAGAACTGCATTTTGATAAGTGGAGCAGTGATAAAGTTTGAATTGATTGGGAGAATGAACACTGTTTTCATCACACCATAAAATATTTCGATTCGATGCTTAAAAAAGTATTCATTCCAAGTCGTTATCTGTTAGAATAATTTAAATATGAGTCAAAAGTTTTATATTGGATAGAAAAGACAAAATTAAACACTATATAAAAATAAAGACCTATAAAATCATTATCTTAAAATTTTGGACTAAAAGTGGTGTCAAATATTTTATATATGTCAAAAGATTATGGTTTTATATATATAATCAAACATATAGAAATATACAGATAAAAGGATCACCGTATACCTAAAAAGAATATACCATTAAAAAAATATATATATAACTCAACACTATCTTCGTTTTTAATCAATCTAAAAAACGTTGACTTTCTATATTGTCTATGTGTACGATTACTATTGAATAAATAAATAAATTATAAACAAAATTGGAATACGAAAGTTGAAGTCCAATTTTAGTGAGAAGAGTAATAATATAAATATTAATTTAGTGACTATTAATTATAAAAATAAAAATAAAAACTCTCTAAAGTTATTGTGGTAATAATACTTTATTTTTTGATTTTTTTATTATTATTATTATTTATAGTATTACTAACATGAGTGATGAGTTTACACGTGGTGGAGCCATAGGAGTAATGGAAGTGATGGGTTCAACGTCCACCGCAATACTGTGTGACAGAGTAGCACCATAACGCCGCTCATTCCTCATGTGATTGAGTGAGTGAGTGCAAAACCCACCATCAGGTACTAGGTAGGGTTTCTTATTTAAAATATTTATATTTTCTCACATTTAATCGCAAAATTTCCCAATTTTTTTTTTATTAAAGAGTTATCACAATTTTCATCCAATGATATAAATATTATAATTGTTTGATAAATATTTGAAGGCCTAATAGGAAGGAGACACGAGTCACGGTGACCCCACGTGAGTTGCACGAGGCAATTTGGTGGGGGTACCCTTTGAAAAGCGAAAAGACCGTGGAGTTTGTCCCTTATGAGAGACCTGGGTCCCACTTAGTTCCCACTTTTTCTCCCGTTACCTTCCATTATTGGAAAGGATGTGGGTCCCGCATTCGCCACAAGATGCCTTGTCTTCGTGACGCGTGTCGCTTCCCAGTTGGACTGTCTGGATCGGGTCCCACATGATCAAAGTCTCGCGTGCATCCCTCGTCATCCCTCACCCGATCATTTTCCATCTGTGTGCCTTTTTCTCTTTTTCCTTTTAATTTATAACTCTTTTAACGTGTTCAATTTCTTGTTCATGTTCATTCTAAATTCTGAATTTATTTTCAGCTTAAATAACTTCAAAAAATCTGCAAATACTAAATCAAACACGATAAATAAATAATGGATTTTAATCGTTAACTTAAATATTTATTTAGAAATGGATATTCTATACTCATATATTTATAAATTTTTATGATCCGAGACAGAATTTAATGAATTGTCATGATTCCAAGAGAAGTGGAGAACTCGGAAAAGGAAAATGGAAAATGATGTTTCGATCATAAAGGGATGAATTATTTACCAAAAATTTAGAAGGGGATAATTCAACCCATTATCAACCTATTAAGACAATAACAAAAATAACATATGTCCATTTTTTTTTCTAATAATAATTGCTTGTTAAAATAAAAGGTTTAAAAAAATAATATGTTTGATTGTTAGTGTTTTTGTGCCAACATATTGGGTGTGTGGCTTTTTGTACATGGGAACGATATTCTCTTAAGGCAATAATATTATTTAATGTGTATTGGGGTTAGTGTTGCATAGTTAGGTGTTTCCCTATGAAGGAGAATAACATTTTGTATTGGTTAGTGTAGAGAAGTATGATTTGTTTAGATGTTTAAAAAAAATTTGTTGTGCATGAGAAATTGATGTGAAGTGAAGTATAGACCAAGATAGCCAAAGAGGGAAGGTAAGGTTAAGACATGAGGGTTGAGAATTTTTTGTGGCAAAGAGACAAAGGCAATGTGGGCATATATGTGGTGGGACATATTTCTTACCTTTTTTCTAGTGTGATTTTATTATTATTTATTTTTTATATGTTTAATAGTATATATATATATATAAGTGGTGTAAATCGATTTTGTGAGATTGAGTTAGACTTAAAGTCCATTTTTTAACATGATATCAGAGTCATAAGTCATAATTTATCTTAACGAATATTTGTCATTTATCCGATTAATTATGTCACTCGTTATCAATGGATGAATTGGAAGTCCCACATTGATTATAAATAAAACAATTTTATAATATATAAATGAGTGCAAATCTTATCTTACAAAACAATTTGGTGAGATTGTATTAGATTAATCTTAACAATATTATGCTAATTGATTTAAATTATCGATATATTCTATCACACTAATTAATAAGGAATAATATTTAGGTTTCAATAGAAATAGAATTAGAAATAGACAGTAATAAATAAAATAAAAAAGTCAGAAATAGTAAACAAGTTGTTAAAAAAAACTTCGTTATTGAATTGGATTATAAATTAGTGATTAGTAAAATGCACAGTCTGTGTTTATTTCTATCATCTTATATTAGTAAAATTAATTTATAAGTTAGTTAGATTAATGATAATTAGTTTATTTATAATCATGAAATACATTTTATATATTTCTTTTGTTATGATTATATCCTAGATAATATTTTTTTAAATGAAATTTTTGGAGAAAATTGTACAAACAAGAGATGCGAGAAGTGACATTGAAGAGGCAGAAAACGTCGAAGAGAATCACGTGGCTTCAGAAATGAAATGCATCTTTATCACAAATATATATATATATAT
>Ga0214545_1006413_pt1 | contig 20485 bp, 18 predicted proteins | sample CNSS4metaG_FD_160064 | JGI IMG/M metagenome (GOLD analysis project Ga0214545, IMG submission 160064) | Root nodule microbial communities from cowpea collected in UCLA plant growth center, Los Angeles, California, USA - CNSS4 | ecosystem: Host-associated > Plants > Roots > Nodule | place: USA...
GAAAAGATAAAAAAAAAAAAAATTGTGTAAAAATATATATATATATATATATATATATATATATATATATATAAGATTACAAAATTAACCGTGAATATTTTAATAATTTAAACGGGGACGGGTATTATAGTGGGTATGGGAACAAGGATAGGGTGAATATGTACATCTCCATACACATTCCCATACCCCAATTGAAAAAGTCAGGGATTCCCCATACCTAGTCAATGCAGGGATTCCCCATCAAAACGTGGATGAGTTCGGGCAATACCCACGGGGGCAGGTTTATTTGCCTTCCTTAGCCATGTGGCATGTCACACTTTCCTCATTTAACACATGCGCTAAATGTGCAACTCATGGCTAAGCTTAGACACATTCTCAGCTTAGACTTTTCAAATTGGGCTTGATTAGATCCTATTTCAAAAGCTAGGTGAAAAATGTTCCAAACTACTTGTAGGAAATTTTTTACAATTTATTTTCAAAGCATGGCCTAAACAATTGGCCCAATTTAAATCTATTCCAATAGATTCTAATGGAAAGCATAGCCTAAACAATTGGCCTAATTTAAATCTATTCTAATGGACTAAGACAAGACCATCATATCTTAACAAATTCCTTAGCCTACACAAATAACATTTGAAACCCAGGAAGCCCGTTAGGCTCTTGAAAGTCCATCTTAGCATGCTTCTTAGCATGCTTCTAGTGACTAGACCTTTGATTGGACCTATAATTGGGCCCAAGTCATCAAGAGGTGAGTCACTTGGACATACTTAGGAACTAAGCCTTTCCTAGCTAGATATCTTTTGTTAATTTTCATAAAGTCTCTCAATAAAAATCTCAAAAACAATTCACGTATGAGAAACCAATTTTCAAGTGTATGAAAGAAAGTTTCCTAAGACTAGAGAAAGGTCATCTAATAGTTAAAATGTGTGTTTCCTATTTATCATGGAGACTTAGAACAAAAAGTCACACACAGGCACAAGTTGAATATAGAAAACAATAAAACTCCAAAACATAAACTAGTCGAATAAAAGCTAAGTGAAAAGTGCATGTAGCTCTTAGAACCCCTTAACTCAATTTCACACTAAGCGATTAAAGCTATTACAAACTTATCTAAGGTTAGGATTGCTCAAAATCATTTTCCCACCCAAGCTTATGAATAAAACATAAACACAAATTACAAAATGCAAAGGTTCTGTGATAATGAAAAGAATAAAACAGAAATGTTGGGTTAGATCTCTCTTTTCTATTATGGTGTATCCCTCTCGGTCCAGCCCAAATTTGCTCTTAGTGTTTGCAATCACATACCAATTCAATCCTAATAATCCTCACGTGTTCCCAATTTCCTCTCAAGTGTTTTCCCTCATGATATATTTCCTTATAGCAGCTCCTCCTTCAAGAAGAATAGTCACCTACAAGGCTGCCAAAATAGTGAGTTCCCAAATCAAAACAGGAACAAGGGAAAGCCAATATTCTTCCACTTAAGAGTAAAAAATTGAAAACAAGAAAAGCTCAAATTAAGAACTAGACTACATCAAGTGATATAATAGATGACATACTCAAAGAGTAAGCAAGAATGACAAGAAAAAAAATAACACAAGGCAAGAAGAAGGCACTCAAAAGGAACTTATAGAATAGGACTAGAATAATATGAATAAAACCAAAATCAATCAAAAAGACACAAACAAGTTGAATCAAGAGCACATGTTTTTGCAATTAAAATGGATAGTCAAAGATTAAGTTTTGAACTATGTTACTTCACTCTTTCTTTTCACTCTATAAAGATTCAAACAATGCTTTTAATTTCTCTTTTTAGATTTTCTCATCATATTTCTTTTTCACTAATTTTCTTTTCTTTTTACAATAGTTCACAACAATTTTAGTTTTCCAAGTCCAATTCAATCTAGCAATTGCACATGACAAATTAAAATGATCCAACTCAAAAACAATTTTGAAAAGCACACATAAAATATAATTATGGTCAATGCAAAACTGAATTTGTCAATCAACAATCTCCAAGTAAAATGATTCAGATTGACGTAAGAAATGATTTGGCCAAAGACAAAACAACACTAAGAATCTGATGGAACGAAAATGCAAAGCAAAAGTAAGCCAGACATAACATTGCATCAAATTTACGAACAAATTTTTCAAGTCAGCAAAATATATTGCTTCCATCAAGCATAGATGCACATTGCCAAGTAAACATATGCGAAATTTGGAAAACGATGTAAACTAAACCAGTACTACAAAGAACTAAAGCAAAAGAACTGGTGGTTCAAAGAAAATAGACACGGCCAAATAGCAATTAATAACAACCAATATTATTCTTAGAAGCATTAGATGCTTCGTCATAGCATAAAGGACATTACCAATAAACTACACGAAATTTCTTAAGGCTTGGTCAATGTTCAGAACAACTAACAAAGACTTGAGTTTGATTCAATATGTAACACGGTTAGATAAATCAGATGTAGTTTCCACATTAACCTTTGAACAAAACGAAACATGCAATTCAATGAATCCACAAGGATAAGTAAGATATTGAGAACTCATCCAACATGCTCGGTCTAGTGCACACAAAACCAAAAAACAAAAATAACATCATTTGAACATAGAATAAAGGAACTCAACAGGATTAAACAAGAATTGTGGTAATATGAACTGTAGAGCAATTTTCTAATGGTCTAAGAGCAAATCTAGAACACAAAAATAGCACATGAACAAATCAGCTAACACAGATTTAAACAATTAACAGGACATAAAAAATAAGAACAACATCTATGGAATTTAAGAACATTTAAAAACAACTAAACGCCAACTCTAAGACGTAACACGAGATTATAAAAATTTAAAGCTAAGTAATCAAATCAAAATCAGAGGCTAAGACATGCAATTTGCAATGGTAGAATAAAAAAACATATACAGGCAAAGCATTGATTCAACGGCAATTTTGAATAAGTAATTTGAATAAACTTTTCCAAAAATATTTGAACAGTGATGTAGGATCGTCTCAGATTTTGGGTGAATTTGGATCTCGAATGAAAAATGTATGAACGAAATGGGGGAAAATGAAGGATGTCGATTTGGGGGTTTTGCGAAACTGGAGGAACGCACGTCACTTGGAGGAGGTTCCAAGATAAGTGACGAAGATCTGCCACTTTGAATCGGAGATTCAAAGATAAGGATCAATTTTCTAAGGAGAACCTCGAGACTTGGGAGAAAACTCAATTTTTCATATAACTCAAATCTGAATACAATTATGTCTCACAAGGGCTTATATACAATAGGCCAAAACACCAATAAGCCCAACACAATTAAAGTTCCAATAAAGCCCAAACATAAACATTACAAAAATTATAAATAGATTTCCTATTCTGTGATCTAAAGTTAATCTGAGATCACTTTGAAGGTCTTGGGCATGATTTCATCAACTACTCTAAAATCCCTATGGTGGCCATAACCATGCCTCCATCATTGCCTCCAAGTTGGAGAAAATTTAACCTTGAATTTTAGCGCTTTACTGTGTACAGACAAATACACAAACATAAGTGTTGAAAGCATGCAAAACTAGAATAGTCTAAAGATAGAAATAAAAGGCTATCTAAAATGAGATTGGAATCTTGGGAGAGGCCAATCTCTTATTATCAATGTGCTTGGAGATTTTCCTACAGGATCAAAGACTAAACTGCAAAACACATCAAAGAGTTTCAACATAGGAACCACATAAGAGAGAAAGAGTCTTGGAATATGTCCATTGCATGACAAACAAACAAGCATAGTTTCAATAATAGGTTCATATTTTTCCAATCTTGTTTCTTCTCTTTCTATCATCTCTTCTTCACCTCATTGCTTATGCCATTGCTCCTTAATGTACAAGTCTTCCCTAGGCATCAAGACAAAAAGAAATGGGTTAGTAAGTTTTCCCAATGAAAATGCAAAATCATGATGTGCATGGGAACAACAGTTCAAAGTATTGTAATCCCCCTTTAAGGATTTAGTCTCAACCATGTATGTAAGGGATGTGAGGAGAGATTCTCTTATTTCTCTCTTTGTTCTTCTTCTTCTTTCTCTTGTCGCTCTTTTCTTCTCTCTCCTTTAGCTCTTTCTCGTTTCTTTCTTTGAGCTTTTTCTCTTGTCTTTATCTAAGCTCTTTTCTTTGTTGTTCTTTTATCTCTTTCTCTTGTTGTTCTCTCTTTGAGTTTTGCTCTTGTCTCATTTTTTCTCACATTTCCCTTAGTGTTTTTTCCTCATTTTCTCTCTTTTTCTGGCTCCCTTTATGCTTGTTGCTCTTGTCTTACTTTTTTTAGAACTTTGAGCTTTTGCATAACACTCCCCTACACCTCTTCCAAGTATATAAGGTAATCCATGAGTTCTTAATTAGTCATGGGACTTGCATCCCAATTAGGACATTGATAAACTTTGTGTCCATAACCTTCACACTTGGTGCACCTAATAGCACTTGTTTTGTCTCTTGCCAAATGATCTTTTATCATGTTTGTGCTCCCTTCTAAGATCTGCAAGTTTGATATTCAGTTTGACAATTTTGGACATAATGAATTTGACATCCTCCATCAAGGTCGAACGTGTATGGAACATTGTGGAGTGCTCAAAATTGCTAAATCCTGGAGTGAGAGATATGTAACAAGAACTAACAAAAAATATAGTACGTGGTTAGCACAAGTAATGGAGATAAAATATGTAACATGGACCTCACCACTCCTCACGTGTTTACTCTCATTCCACTTGTGTTTCACTCTCAAAAGTGTATTCACTTGTTCTCAAGTTCTTTTCAGTTCTTCAAAGAACCTTCAATCAACCCATCAAGAATTTAACATCTAAGTGTGATGAGTCATTATTTTCTTCCATTCCACTAGCCTTTGTGTACCCATTAGACAGTTGTTCAGTGCTTAATTGTTCATCTTTAGAGTGTTTTTCATTTGTTGGGCTTTATTGGGCTATTATTCTGAATTTGGACTAATTTCACATTATTTGGCCTAATTTTTGTTTTTAATTATTTTTAGGTATTTGGGTGAAGCAATTTTGGAGCTTGAACATCAATATTCAGTTGACGAGAGTCGCCACATCATCGCCACATCATTTCCATGTCATTTCCACGTCAGCAGAGTAAATGGGTCAACATTAGAGGCCCAAGAGTGGCATATTTGTAATTCTGAGTGACAGAGTGGCAATTTTGTAAATATGAGTGGCATAGTGGATGTGACCACGAGAATTAGGTCTCCTTCCATGCTAGAGCCGCAAACTTCATCTTCTACCTTTCTTCAAACTTCATTTTCGCTCTCCAAGCTTCCATGGAGGTGCCCCTTGCGGTTTTTCATGTTTTTGCCTCATTTTTACCTTTTTATGCACATTTGACAACACCCATTGAGGGTTTTACATTTTGAATTCGTTTTCTTGCTTGGGAAGTTCGCTTTGTGGGTTTTATAAACTTGGAATAGCACCCATTCATGGGGTTTTCGCATCTATATATATGATAGCACCGTTTTGCATTTCATTGAAGCTTTGAAATCTCTCTTTTTCCTTTTAAATTGCGTTTTCAGAATTCATAAGTTAGGGTTTTTGATTTTTTATGTTCTGGTTTAGATTTGAAGTGCTTGATTCTTCCATTTTGATGTCTAGCTAACCCTATTGCATTGATTCCTTGACGAAATTGAGATGAAACCATGAGATTGTTGGTCAATTTTTGGGGTTCCATTCAAAATTGCCTTTGTTTCAGGTTGTGTTTAAATGATAAACACGTATTTGATGCATGTTTAATCTCAAATTCGTGTGTGCACATTAATGGCTCGTATTCATGCATAATGTTTATGAGTTCTGTCACAACTTGCTTAAATTTGTGGGTGTTAACTGTCTGAAATTTGTTGCGCTTAATGACAATGAATCCATGGTAATTTTCGCTTAGTTGATTACTTAGGATTCATGAGAGCAAATTCGAATAGAACAATTAATTTGGTAATCTATGATTGGTGGACTTTCAATTGAATCAAGGAATCATTGGGTGTTCATATAACTGTTAAATTTATCTGCGAATTGAAGTTTGTTCTGAATCTATCTTCCAACCCCCCCTGTGTTATTGTTGTTTTGATCTGGAAATTGAAGCATTGAATGAAAATATTGGTCGTTGGGAGACGACTTGGTTCACTTTCATATACTGCATTTTAAGTGTTTTAATTTGGTGGGGTACGACTTCTATCAAATTGGGCGCCATTGCCAGGGATCAATCGTTTTATTCAAAGTAAAATTTTCAGTGTGTTTGTGTTCAGTGTTTTGGTGTATGTGTAGTTCAAGTGTGGTTGAGTTGGTATATGTTCATTGTGATGTTAATGTTTTGTTAAGTTCAGTGCCTGTTTCCATTCATGTGTGTTTCTGTGTAGTGTAGTGCATGTTAATACTTGTACTTTGAGTTTTGATCTGATTTTTTTTGTGGGTCTGTTTGAGCACTCAAAGGACAATTCTACCAATTTTCAAGTCATTTGGAGTTTGTTTGAGTATACTTGTAGTTATACCCTATGTTATGCCAATATCACTACAATTAATGTTTTTTGGTGCATGACTAGGGGAAACCCAAGTGAATTACAACCATTTGACCCTGAGATTGATAGGTCATTCCACAGAGGACGTAGGCATCTTAGGATTCCATCTTTGCATGCTGAATATTCAATGACTTTTCCTGAATCTTCTGATTTTCATCACACTCCTGACACTCCTCATTCTTTGCATTCTGAGCATATTGTTTATTCTGAGCATTTTGATTTTCATGCTGATAACATGGATCAACCTCCTCCACCTCATCAGAGAACCATGAGTGAGCTCACTACACCAGAGTTCACTTATGATAGTTTATGCATTTAATACCCTGAGGAGGAAGTTCCAAATGTGTTAAAAACTGGTTTAATACACTTGTTGCCAAAGTTTCATGGTCTTGCAGGTGAGGACCCGTGCAAACACTTGAAGCAGTTTGATGTCGTGTGTTCCACCATGAAGCCTGCAGATGTCCAGGAGGACCATGTATACTTGAAGGCTTTCCCTCATTTGTTGGAGGGCAATGCGAAAGACTGGTTGTACTACCTTGCACCCAAGTCCATCACGAGCTGGGATGACCTGAAAAGATTGTTCCTTGCCAAGTTCTTCCTTGCTTCAAGGACAACAACCATAAGGAAGGAAATTTCTGGCATCAAGTAGCAATATGGGGAGACCCTCTATGAGTACTGGGAGAGGTTCAAGAATCTCTATTCAAGTTGCCCACACCATCAGATCTCTGAACATCTCCTTCTACATTATTTTTATGAAGGCCTGCACCACATGGATCGAAATATGATTGATGCCGCAAGTGGTGGTGCTCTCGGTAACATAACCCCAGCTGCAGCCAGACAACTAATAGAGAACATGGCTTTAAATTCTCCACAATTTGGCACAAGGAGTGATGCCATAGTTGTTAGAGGTGTTCATGATGTAGAGGCAGCCGAGTACACGAAGAAGTTGGAAAGTAAGATTGATGCTCTTACCACACTGGTCAATCAACTTGCTTCCAATCAAAGAGCTCCAATTGCAAGAGCTTGTGGTCTTTGTACATCTGTTGATCATTTTACATACTCTTGCCCAACATTGCAACAACAGGCTGTTGCTTCTTCTTTTACACCAGTGGATACCTCTCAGGCCTATGCAACTAATATTTTCAACAACAATAGGCCCCAACATCAACAACAGAACCATGATTTGTTAACAAACAGATATAATCCAGGATGGAGAAATCACCCTAATTTGAGATGGGAAAACCAAGGTAACCAGCAGCAGCAAAACCAACAATTTTAAAATGTGCAGCCACCTCCATAACAAAGAGCATCACCTGCACAGGCTGCTCCGGTTCCACTTGTACCCACACCAGCTCCTACTGCAGGACCTGCACCTTATTCTTCTACTTCATCGGAGGAGTTGGTCAGGATGATGACCCTTCAAAATATGCAATTCCAGCAGGAGACTAGGCCTCAATCCAGAGTTTGACAAATCAAATGGGGTAAATGGCCACTCAATTAAACCAAGCACAAGCTCAGAATTCTGACACGTTGCCATCACAGACGGTGGAGAATCCACGAAGTGTGAGTGCCATTACATTGAGATATGGAAAGAACATTGAAGTTCCCACTCCTAAGCCTACACCTCAAAAGGAAGTCGACCCTGCCACACTTCAGAGAAAGCATGATGCTCATGCAACTGGTCCTTCCACATCTGGTGTGACTTCTACGCCTTCCACCTCTACTGTTGCACCTTTCATACCTCTTCCTTTCCCTCCAAGAGTCATTCCAAGCAAAAAGATGGAAGAGGTTGACAAGGAGATCTTAGAAACTTTTAGGAAGGTGGAGGTGAACATACCTCTATTGGATGCCATTAAATAGATTCCCAGATATGCAAAGTTTTTGAAGAAGCTATGCACGCACAAGAGGAGGCTAAAGGGAAACGAAAAGATCAGCATGGGGAGAAATGTGTCAGCATTGATAGGTAAATATGTTCCTCAGATTCTTGAAAAATGCAAGGACCCAGGTACATTTTGTGTACCTTGCATCATAGGTAACAATAAATTTGAAAATGCAATGCTTGATCTTGGTGCTTCAATAAATGTAATGTCTCTGTCTATTTTTAAATCTCTTTCTCTTGGACCCCTGCAACCTACGGGTGTGGTCATTCAGTTGGTAAATAGAAGTGTTGCCCACCCCGCAGGTTTGGTTGATGATGTTTTAGTTCGTGTTGATGAATTGATTTTCCCTGCTGATTTTTACATTCTTGATATGGAAGACGGATTTTCACATGGTTTTGCACCAATCATTTTAGGCAGACCATTTTTGAAAACTGCACGAACCCAGATTGATGTCCATGGAGGTACTTTGTCTATGGAGTTTGATGATATTGTTGTGCGATTTAACATTCTAGATGCCATGAAACATCTTTCTGAGGATCACTCTATTTTTTCACGTGGATATTATTGATGATGTTGTTGATGGACTTATTTCTTATTTCCACTCTTTGCATGCATTAAAACATTCATCTATGTCTGAGTTATCTAAATTTGCATGCATTGATGTTCTTAATTCTGATTTTGATGCTGATTATGATGTGGATGATGTTGAATTTGAATCTGCTGAGTTTGACTCACTGGGTGTTGTACCATATGATTTTGATATTATACAATCAGATTACACTAACCATGCTGTAGGAAGTACATATACATTTGATTGTTATGTTGAGGTATAGGCTATGGAACCCATTTCTCCCTCCCCTCCCGTTCCTTATATTCAGCCAGCATCTAGCACTCCAGAGTTGAAACCCCTGCCACACAACCTCAAGTACGTCTACTTAGAGGAGGAGGACAAACTGTTTGTCACCATTTCCACCTCCCTCACTGTTGAACAAGAGTAGAAGTTGTTGCATGTTCTTAAAAGCACAAGAAGGCAATTGGATGGACATTGGCTAACATTCCTGGTATTAGCCCATCAACATGCATGCACAGGATATTGTTGGAAGATGGAGCAAAGCCAGTGAGACAGCCATAGAGGCGACTCAACCCTGTCATCTCGGATGTTGTAAAGAAGGAGGTGACCAAGCTTCTACAAGTTGGGATCATCTACCCCATTTCTGACAGTCAGTGGGTCAGCCCCATCCATGTTGTCCCCAAAAAGACAAGCCTCACTGTAGTCAAGAATGAAAAAGAAGAATTGATTCCAACAAGGGTGCAAAACAGTTGGAGAGTTTGCATTGACTACAAAAGGTTAAATCAAGAAACCAGGAAAGACCACTTCCCCCTGCCTTTTATTGATCATATGCTTGAGCGCTTGGCAAGTAAGTCCCACTATTGCTTTCTTGATGGGTTTTCTGGTTACTTTCAAATTCATATTGCACTTGAGGACCAAGAGAAAACCACATTCACCTGCCCCTTTGGCACTTTTGCCTATAGGAGGATGCCATTTGGCCTATGTAATGCCCCTGGCACATTCCAGCGGTGCATGCTTAGCATTTTTAGTGATTTTATTGAAAAATGGATAGAGATGTTTATGGATGACTTTACTATGTATGGGTCCTCTTTTGATGCATGTTTGGATAGTTTGGACAAAGTTTTAAATAGGTGCATCCAATCTAACCTTGTTCTCAATTTTGAGAAATGTCATTTCATGGTAGAACAAATAGTATTGGGGCACATAATTTCGAGCAAGGGCATTGAAGTTGACCCTGCCAAGATCTCAATTATTTCACAATTGCCTTACCCCTCTTTTGTGCGAGAGGTTCGTTCTTTTCTTGGCCATGCAGGGTTTTACAAGCGCTTCATTCAGGATTTTAGCAAAAAGGCCTTCCCATTGTCCAACCTACTGCAAAAGGATGTTGACTTCATCTTTGATGAAAGATGCAAAGAGGCTTTTGATTGCCTCAAGAAGGTACTGACCACAACTCCAATCATTCAGGCGCCCGACTAGACAACCCCATTTGAGCTTATGTGTGATGCATCCAATTATGCATTGGGGGCTGTTCTAGCTCAAAGAATTGGCAAGCAGCCAAGGGTAATCTATTACGCCTCCAGGACATTAGATGTTGCCCAAGCAAACTACACCACAACAGAAAAGGAGCTGCTTGCAGTAGTTTTTGCACTTGAAAAGTTTCGATCTTATCTGCTTGGTTCTCCTGTTGTTGTGTTTACTTACCATGCAGCTCTTAAGTACCTGTTGAAGTAGGCAGAATCAAAGCCTCGGCTTATAAGATGGATGCTCTGGCTCTAAGAATTCGATTTGGAAATTTGTGATAGGAGCGGAGCACAAAACCTGGTTGCAGACTACCTAAGCAGGATTGAGAGGTCTACTAATGATGCTTCACCAATCCGGGATGACTTTCCCGATGAAAGTTTGTTGACACTCTCTACTTCTTCCTCACCTTGGTTTGCTAACATCATGAATTATCTTGTTGCTTCTGTTTTTCCTCCCCTCGCATCTAGAGCTCAATGTGATAAACTCAAGAGCGATGCTAGGTATTACATTTGGGATGACCCCTATCTATGGAAAATGTGCAGTGATCAGGTTACCAGAAGATGCATTCAGGACCATGAGATTGACTCGGTCCTCAAATTTTGTCATTCATCTGCACCTGGTGGTCACCTTGGCACACAGAGGATAGCTCGCAAGGTGCTAGATTGCGGATTTTATTGGCCCACCATCTTCAAAGATGTGTGGAGGATTTGTAGCACGTGTGAGGAATGCCAACGAGCAGGAGCCATTTCTTGGAGACAACAGATGCCTCAACAACCAATGCTATTTTGTGAGGTGTTTGATGTCTGGGGTATAGATTTCGTGGGCCCTTTCCCTGTCTCTTTTGGTTTAACTTACATCTTGCTTGCTGTTAATTATGTTTCAAAATGCGTGGAAGCCAAAGCCACTAGAACTAATGATGCTCGAGTTGTTGTGGACTTTGTTAGGTCTCACATATTTTGCAGGTTTGGAGTCCCTCGAGCTATTTTTAGTGACCAGGGCACCCATTTTTGCAACAAATCCATGGGGGTTTTGCTTCAAAAGTACGGGGTTGTGCACAAACTTTCTACACCATATCACCCCAAAACTAATGGGCAAGCCGAGATCTCAAACAGAGAAATCAAGAGGATCTTGGAGAAGATTGTGCAGCCCAACAGGAAGGATTAGAGCAATAGACTTGAGGACGCTTTATGGGCTCACAGGACTGTTTACAAGGCACCTATAGGGATGTCTCCTTATCGGGTTGTCTTTGGTAAGCCATGCCACCTTCTAGTGGAGATAGAGCACCGAGCCTATTGGGTTGTCAAGTCATGCAACTTCTCTCTTGATCAAGCTGGAGAGGAAAGGAAGCTGCAGTTGAACGAGTTAGACAAGATCCGTCTGAAGGCATATCAGAACTCTATGTTCTACAAGGAGAAGACCAAGAGATTCCATGATAGCTCCATAGCTAGAAAGGAATTTGTTGTTGGTCAACAAGTTTTACTGTATAACTCCAGACTTGGACTCATGGGGGGTAAGTTGCGATCAAAGTGCATTGGTCCTTTTTTTGTCACTAATGTTTATCCTTATGGTGCAGTTGAAATCAAAAGCCAGTCTACCGATAAGAGCTTCAAAGTGAATGGGCATCGTCTGAAGCCATTCCTCAGCAATCCTACCTTGGTGGATATTGTTGTGGAGGAGACTTCCCTACTTGACCCCACTATTGTTTCACCATGATTCAGGGAGTTTTCTTTCCCCTTCTTTACTTTTATTGCACTTGTCCAGGTCTGTCTGTCTGTTGTTGTTTCCTTTTGTTTGTTTCTTTTTTGTTAATTTGTGTTAGTTAGTGTTATGTTTTTGTTTTCTGTTTGGGACACTCACTTCACTCTTAGAGAATGAGTTGTTGGTTACTCTGTGGACAAATATCCTTGCTTTCTCTTTGCATGTCAAGTTGCTTTTGGAATTATTTTACCCTGTGTGAGAATTTGAGTCATTCTCTGTTCTTTGATTGTGTGATATATGCCTCTTGAATGCTTGCACAGTGGCCTTGGCTTGACTCTTTCTGAATGCTTTTCTGATTCACATGCATGTTAGGATATGATTTAGGCAATTTTGTTCTGTGAGCCTACAACCAAATGAGCCTACCTTGAACTGTTTCCATTGATAACCCTTTTTTAGCCTACATACCCTCTCATTGTTCTACAGCTCATTACAAGCCCTTAGCCTGAAAAACCATGATTATTCCTACCTTAGGAAATTTTGGAGCTTTGGAATTGTTTTGGGAATGGGTGCTCAATTAAGTGTGGTCGCGCACAACAAGTGTGGTTGTGCGCGCACTTGTTATTGGTTCTTGGGATTGCTCATTTGTATACCCAGGTGGGATTTCAAAATTGTTGTTTCTCTACATGTTCTTTGTATAGAAAAACAAAAAGAAAAAGAGAGAAAAGAAAAAGAAAAGAAAGGAAAAGAAAAGAAAGAAAAGAAATAAAAGGAGTTTGGATTTGAGCATTGTGTGAGAACCATATTTGGAAGTGTTGGTGTGTGGGATTACTTTCATGCTTGATTGAGACTTATTCCTCATTGCTCCTCTATTTCTTTTGTGAATAAGCTACTTATCCATATGTTCCACACCTTGTCCTCAGCCCCATTACAACCTTGAAAAGTCCTTCTGATCTTGACCCGCATGTGTTTTTGGTTTGGTTGTTGGTGCTAGAGGCTTGCCAAGTCTGTTGATGTTTGTTTTTCAGGGGTGCTTTGAGAGTGAACAGTAGCCTAGAGATTTGAGTGATATAGTGCATATTTCGTGAGGTTATGTTGCTTTCAATTCTCTCTTTGAGCTGAACTGAACTGAGTACTTGACATGTTTTCAATTTCTTGGATGATGTTCATGGATACCTTGCAGCTTTGAATCCTTCTGTGTTGAATGTGTTTCCATTTGTCTGTGTCGAGTCTATTTGTCTTGTGTCTTTTTGTCTCTCTGGTTATGTTTGTGATGCCCTCGCTATTTTCTTCCATTCCACTAGCCTTTGTGTACCCATTAGACAGTTGTTCAGTGCTTAATTGGTCATCTTTAGAGTGTTTTTCATCTGTTGGGCTTTATTGGGCCACTGTTCCAAATTTGGACTAATTTCACATTATTTGGCCTAATTTTTGTTTTTAATTATTTTTAGGTATTTGGGTGAAGCAATTTTGGAGCTTGAACATCAATATTCAGTTGAAGAGAGTCGCCACATAATTTCCATGTCATTTCCACGTCAACAGAGTGAATGGGTCAACATTAGAGGCCCAAGAGTGGCATTTTTGTAATTTTGAGTGGTAGAGTGGTAATTTTGTAAATATGAGTGGCATAGTGGATGTGACCACGAGAATTAGGTCTCCTTCCATGCTAGAGTCGCACACTTCATCTTCTACCTTTCTCCAAACTCCATTTTCGCTCTCCAAGCTTCCATAGAGATGCCCCTTGCGGTATTTCCCGTTTTTGCCTCATTTTTACCGTTTTTATGCACATTTGATAGCACTCATTGAGGGTTTTACATTTTGAATTCGTTTTCTTGCTTGGGCAGTTCGTTTTGTGGGTTTTATAGACTTGGAACAGCACCCAATAATGGGGTTTTCGCATCTATATATATGATAGCACCGTTTTGCATTCCATTGAAGCTTTGAAATCGCTCTTTTTGCTTTTAAATTGCGTTTTCAGAATTCATAAGTTAGGGTTTTTGATTTTTTATGTACTAGTTCAGATTTGAAGTGCTTGATTCTTCCATTTTGATGTCTAGCTAACCCTATTGCATTGATTCCTTGACAAAATTGAGATTAAACTATGAGATTGTTGGTCGTTTTTTTGGGTTCCGTTCGAAATTGCCTCTGTTTCAGGTTGTGTTTAAATGATAAACACGTATTTGATGCATGCTTAATCTCAAATTCGTGTGTGCACATTAATGGCTCGTATTCATACGTAATGTTTGAGTTTTGACACAACTTGCTTAAATCTGTGGGTGTTAACTGTCTGAAATTTGTTGCGCTTAATGACAATGAATCCATGGTAATTTTTGCTTAGTTGATTACTTAGGATTCATGAGAGCAAATTCGAATAGAACAATTAATTTGGTAATCTGTGATTGGTGGACTTTCAATTGAATCAAGGAATCATTGCGTGTTCATATAACTATTAAATTTATATGCGAATTGAAGTTTGTTCTGAATCTATCTGCCAAACCCCACCCCCTGTGTTATTGTTGTGTTGATTTGGAAATTGAAGCTTTGAATGAAAATATTAGTCGTTGGGAGACGACTTGGTTCACTTTCATATACTGCATTTTAAGTGTTTTAATTTGGTGGGGTACGACCTCTATCAAATTTGGGTGAAAGATGGAACAAATCTAAACTCAACTCAGGAGGTCAAGGAAAAGAAAACTCCAAGACAAAACCAAGGAAATATGAAGACAAACTAAAACAACAATAAAAATCAAGAAATGGCTAAACAAAAAAGTAAATATGTGACAAACATAGACTATGACAGCAAGAAAAGCACTTTAAAAGACATGAGTAATATAAACAGTGTATTTGGCATTAGTACTAGGATTGTGAAACAACGTACTCAAACTAAACTATGATGATCAATTCAAACTTCCACAAGTAATATTTCCAACAATTCAGCTCAACATACATTGTCTCACGACCAAGAATCCAAGGAAAAATCAAACTCAAAGAATATGATATACAGAAGACTCCGGCAAAGCAAGAATGAACAATGAAAGACTCTGAATGGTAAGAATTAGACAAAGGAAAATATGCAGAAAGTGCATCCAAAATTGAACCAGAAGAGGTGTTTAAAACACCACAATTCAACACCTAAAATAACTCAATTTTACTGCATTGAATGGTTGCGGTGATGTTGAATTTCCACAGATTAACTTGGTGCTTCTGCAATGTGTTACTTTAGCTCCAAAACGTTCCACTTGAACAACTCAACTGCTTCCCCGTGTCCAAGATTCAAAGCTGGCCTACTGCAATTGACAAAAACAAAAAACCCATGTTCACCTCATGCACATTAAACCCGCAAAGCACTAGCCAATTCAAGTGTGTTGCATTAAAATACTTTTGCACTGCACCGCAAGGAAAAAGAAAAAAAATTGCTGCAGTAGTTTGCCAAGCCAACAATAAATTATATCCACCAAAAATCTAGAAAATGGGTGCTAACTTTGGAATCAACTCCAGCGAACAATTTAGTGTATCCAAATGACGCAATCTCACTCCAAGCAACATCTTTCTGCAGCAGTCTGCTTGGCACCTCTATGTTAGTGCAAGAGGACTTTGGTTACTGCCACAAAAATTTCACTACACCAGCTATTGCGTGAAGAAACCTGTTGGCTTAATTCTAGTGCACCAATTAAGTAATAAAGGTGTTGTTGCCACTATTTCAGCTGCATAAGCTGCTCCCTGTTGCTGCCACTTGCATCTCATCACCGCATCAAACATCCACACTATAAATAGTCACTCCCAAGTCCAATTTCACACTGATGTCCCAACTTTCGATAAATTAGCTTTGGATAACTTTCTTGTTGCACTAAGGTACCAATAACGACAAAGGGCAGCTGCTCAAACCAATTTCACTACACCAAGATACCAAACAACGTGCCAATCATAATCACCATTGTTGATTAACTCTAGCTCAGCTGTTGCTTAACGTGTTTCTACTGAAAAAATCTTGCCAAATTGCACTGTTTGCTTCCTTTTACTTTGGACCAGTCCCGACAACACAAGGGATAGACCAACTTCGATTGGTGTCAAACAAGTCTCTGCTGGATGAACTTAAAAGCTTGATGCCATTGTACTGCCTTACATATTCAACAACATCCACTGCACCGAAAGAAACAAAGGCCTGAAAGTGTTTCAGTTGTTGCAAAGGTGAGGTTGGTTGCTGCCACTGCCCACACTGAATGAGACCTAAAATGGACCTCTTTTCTGTTAAAAGAAAAGAATCAGCCTGTTGTTGCACCGCTTCTAATTCGGCAGTCACACCACCCAATAGAAAAGCTAGCAGCCACCAATTCAGGCACTTTGATGAACTCGCTGCTGCACTACACCGCTTGAACCAAATTTTGGAGGCTGTGACTTGAAAAGAACCAACTTTTGTCAAAGAATGCACCAAAAATTCTTGCCTCCACCGCTTCAAACAACCACTAGCTTGAAGTTTTACAAACAATTGGCTTGGATGAAGGGACCAATCACCAAGACATATCATGCTTGTATGTGCTATAAACTCATTTGCTTCCCAGATGAATCAAATTTTCCAACACCGCACCGCACCAACCAAGCAGCCACCTCAAGTTTCAATGTTTATCTTGCACACCACTAGCCACTCGAGTGGACCAACCTCTTGAATTCACTCACCGCAGCACCTAAACTCCACTGCTTAGCTTGAAAGAGTTGTTGCAACCAATCGCCACGTGAATGAGTTTGTTGCACTAATGTTCACATAACATGGCTTTGGTCACAAATTTCGTGCCAACCTGCCGAACTCGCTTCATGTGGTAGCTGAGATAGAATTAGAAGTCCAAACTACAAACTTTTGCAATATTTTTCCACGGAGACATTTGCACAAACATGTGTTATGCAACTTGTTAGTAATGAAACAGTGGTTTAAGCCAAAAAGGGGTTGAATTGGCTATATAAAGTTTTTTGAAAGTTTAAAAACCCTTTTGATTGAATCAAATAGACCACAAAATTTGAATGTAAAAGTTGTAGGACAATAAAAATAAAAACAACAACTTAATCTGTTCATACACTTATGAATAAGCTGATTAAAATTTCAAAACAATCGGCTAAAATACTGGAAAATTATGCAGATTTCACAAATTTCACTCAAATAGCATACTTTCACACACAAGATTAGTTCCAAACAATATTTCTAACAAGATTATGCTATCAGATTACATAGAAACGCATGGCAACACAACAAAAATTTATTTGTTTGATTTTCTTATGATTTTAAAATGAGTGAGATGAAGAAAACGAATTGGACAATTGTTTTCATACTAGTTCATTCAATCATAGAGCTACATTAAACATGAGCCTAGTTTCCACTATTATCAAAAGTTTTATAAATCACAAACCAAGATTACACTTTTGAACAATAGAGGCATAAGAACTACAAAACATGATGGTGGCTCTCACTAGCCAACTAAACTCGAGTTCTTCAAGCTTCTACCAAGCCAAAATTCCTCCAATATCAACCAAGATCTTCAATCTTCCACTTACAACTATATGATTTAGAGAGAGAAAGTTTTCCAGTGATGAATGACAGGTTTTCGCGCTCAAAAACTCAAAATCGTATCTTTGCTCTCTAAAATACAACTTATGTAGTTTGGTCTTAAGTGAAATCAATCGGTTGAATTTTTCATACAATCTGTTGACTTAAGTGAAATCAGTCGATTGAAAAACAATTCAACTTATTGAATACATTCATACCTTAAACTATATGCAACAAGTCTTTTAACCTATTAAAACCCATCTTAATAGATTAAAAATGACATACCAAGACTAACAAGACATCTAACCTATGTCATATAGCCTACGAATATGGTACAACATGTGAACATCATATTCAAAACATTATTTCCAGATTTAACACTATAGAAACATGATCTTCAAGTGGATCTTCATTAATCTTTATCAAATCTTTGCACCAAGCTTTCTTGTACTAACAATCTTCCCCTTATTTGATGAAGCCAACACCCTCGAGTTGAATTGATGAGCTAAGATCCATAGAAAAACCTGAAAAAGCTTTTCCACACAAGATACCAATATACAAATACACATCCAAGCAAAAGCACACAAGCATACATACATATTACATATGCATATGCTCCCCCTATCATTGATAATGTGATTTAATTTTAGCTTTGTAGATCAGTTAGCTATATTACATAGTTCCAGCAAGTGATTAATTCTAGGTTTATCAATTTTTACTCATTCAACTCAATTTTACTCATTTTCTCCCCCTTTAGATTCATCAAATTAAAAATAATGCAAATATCATTTGATAAAGAGTAAAATTTTCATTAATGCACCAAACATAGAGACTATAAAAACATCTAATAATGGATACAAACACATAAAAAACCAAACAGAAACAAAAATGACAATATAAAACTGAGATTGATATAATATGTCGATTGAAATCGAAAAAATAGTGATTAAAATCGAAAAAATACTGATTAAAATACTGGAAGCAGACATAAAAACACACAAATGCAACACCAACATGCAATGCATGACCTATGAGCCATCCCCTTCACTCATCCTTGGCGTTGTCTCTGTTGTGGACATTGGAGAGGAGGTCATGAACGTTGTGTAGATGATCATCCAGATCTTGAAAACGTGTAGTGTAGTATGCATGGTGAGCATTTTGTGATATGTTCAAGTCTTGAAGTTGGTTGAGAACCATCCTCTTAACACTATAGAAACATGATCTTCAAGCAGATCTTCATCAATCTTCATCAACCACATTTGATCTTCATGCACTTTGTTTTATCAAATCTTTGCACCAAGCATGCTTATGCTAAGACAACTAAACCTCCAGACCAACAAATGCAGCAACAATTCTGGATGGCCAGTCATATCTCTAATGAAACTAGCCAACAACCACTACTACCATGTAATTCAGGCTATATTCAAAGGTAATCAATAACTATTGAATTCACTAGAAATAAAAGTTTCACCGAATTCAATTGAATCATTGTTATCATCATATAGTCAATTTTACAAACACATGGGTTACATGAATGAAATGCATAAGATAACCAGCCCTAAATAAAATTAATTGTAGAAAACCTTTGGAAGGTTTATAAAGATTCATTTCATTTCATGCTGCTTCTAAACAAGCTCGCCTTCGATTGTACTGGTGTAGGAGTCTCCTCATTCGAAAATAGTCAATGTGGAATCACTTCTTGTGACAATCTGAACAAGGCCAACTGCAATTGGAATAGAAACAAAACAACCTACTACGACTTGACATGAATGAAGCTGAGTACCTTAGATGCGATTAAAAATGGCATCGCTTGTAATACAATTTAATTTGAAAGGAAAGACGCACAAACTAAAACAAACCTTAAATGAAAGACCAATTTGGCTCTGATACTAGATGATGTAGGATCGTATCATATTTTTTGTGAATTTAGGTCTCAAACGAAAAGGGTATGAACCCTAGAACGAAATGGGGGGAAAATTAAAGATGTCGATTTGAGGGTTTTGCTGAACGGGAGGAAAGCATAAACCTTGGAGGAGGTTCTAAGATAACTGATGAAGATCCACCACTTTTAATCAGAGATTCATAGATAAGGATCGGTGGTTCTAAGGAGAACCTCGAGACTTGAGAGAAAACTCAACTTTTCATATAACTCAAATCTGAATACAATTATGTCTCATAAAGGCTTATATACTATGGGTCAAAACACCAAAAAGCCTAACACGACTAAAGGTCTGATAAAGCCCCAACATAAACATTACAATAATTACAAAAAGAGTTCTTGTTTTATGATCCGAAGCTAATCTGAGATCTCTTTAAAGGTCTTGGGCATGATTCCATCAACTGCTCTGAAATCCCTATGACGGCCCGATAACGTTGTCGTTGACGCGATCAAATTAATACTACTTATCTATAACAACTTCAGTATTGTTAAGAAAGTAGTCAACAAAATAGAAAGGGTAAAGTTAACCCTAAGTCGTCAACGAACACGGAATTGATTTTTAACAAGTTAGTTCTTATAAAACTATACAAAAAGAGTTAGTCAAATAAAATAATAAAAATATAAGAGGATTAAGATAAACAAGAAAGAAATAGAAAAGATAAAAAGAGATAAAAACAATAGTAAAGAAAATAGATTGATTCCATTGCTTTTTCAAAATAGATTCATCATCGGTTATCTAAAGATTATTGCTCAATTAATTATTGTTGTAGATTTGCAAATTAATCAATGTAAAGT
>Ga0214545_1006415_pt1 | contig 20481 bp, 16 predicted proteins | sample CNSS4metaG_FD_160064 | JGI IMG/M metagenome (GOLD analysis project Ga0214545, IMG submission 160064) | Root nodule microbial communities from cowpea collected in UCLA plant growth center, Los Angeles, California, USA - CNSS4 | ecosystem: Host-associated > Plants > Roots > Nodule | place: USA...
TATTGCTGGTCTTAGCAGTCAAAATCCAGGAACTGTTATAGTTGCAAATGCTTTGTTTAAAGCTGTTCCACCTATTTCTGTTGAGGTTCTTGCCAGAGCTCTTCAAGTGGATAACAGGGTAATTGAAGATCTTCAAAGGAAGTCATGGTACGGAAAGGACTAGACTACAACCCTCATGCACTAGACCTAAAAAAAAAATATAATAAATAAAATGCATATTGATTGTTATATGGTAGTATTGTTTTTTGTTATAGTTTGATTTCGTTTATTCCAATGTTTGTCAATCTAATGAAACAATCTATTCTTGCAAGAGTTGTGCTTGGATCCAATATTATAGTCTTTATGATAACGTGGTTGATTAAGTGCGGTTTGTTGATGTTTTCTTAAATAATTTCTCGATAATAATACTATTTGAATTGAATTATATTATTCTATTTTTTTCGGTTGAAGCGAGTCAACTTAACTTACACGAGTTAACTCATCATGAGTTTGGTAAAACAGAATCAGTTCAATAACTCATTTTTTGGAAAGTCGAAATTTTTTTAATCGATTTTAACTTAACATAGATTGGTGAACTTATATAATAAATACACACTCTATGTAATAAATAAATTAAACATCTAAATTATTCAAACATGATTAATCAACACTCTAGTATTTTAAAAAATAAAATTGTTAACATACATAATTAGAAATAGAAAATATCTTAATTTTTTTCAATTCAACCCAACTTGAAATTAGATTCACTCATATTAGAACATATTTTTGACATTGCTAATACAATTTAAATAATTATATTACCGTCAGTAACATATTTGAACATTGTATTTTTATCATCAAGCAGAAAAAAATGCACATTTGTTAACACCATAGAACTGCACATAGTTTTTACTTTAGAAAATAACTTTTATTTTCAAAGACTTTTTTTTATCATCAAATGTTAGTTCTTAGTTTTCATTATCAGGGAAGTGAACTCACAATCCCTCTCCCCCTCCCTTCTAAACCCAACAAAACCAATATTAGTTTTCCAAATTATTAGCAAGGAAATTAAATTCACCACCTTTTCCTTCTATCCGATCACTAAGCCACCTTTTATCACTCCTACTTTTATTTTCAAAGTACATATGATTTTACTTTAAAATCATTATATATTTTATGCTAATGATGACATAAATATTAGAATATTGGTATATTTTTGTTCAAACTAAACTAGTTAGATAAAGATCGAATAGAGGAAAAGAAATTAAATGAAATAAATAAAACAAACAATTGTGAATTAGAAAAGGGTATGCCACAAATACAAAGAAATGGGACAATAATAGATGTGGTTGACGGAAACTACCATGCTTGATGCTTGATAAACGATCTAACATTGGAAATAGATGGTGGAATAAGAGAGGCAATGTTCTTGGTATACCAATTTCAAAATTTTTAATATATTTAAATATACATTTGATTCCTATTTTTGTTGTTTTTATTCAATTTGGTCTCATTTTCGTTTTGTGTTCAATTAGGTTCTCATTTTCGTCAAATTTTGATCAATTTGGTTATTTTCACTAACGGTGTTTAAATAGTTAACGATTTTGAACAATATAGGTTACGTGTCGGCTCCTAGATTTTTTATTTTATTTTTAGTTTTTTTAGTTTTTTTAATTTCAAAATAATTCTTCACATGTCAAGTCACAATTATGTCACACGTCGATGCTAGTGTCACGTATCAGTTTGTAATTGTATTATTTTCTTTTTGTTCAATTTAGTCCTCATATTCGTTAGTTTTGTTCAATTCAATCTCTATATTCGTTATTTTTGTTTAATTTAGTTCCAAATTTTTTAAAATGGAACCATTTAATTTTTGAAATAGACATAATTATTAGTTATTTTTTAAATTCAATTATAAATTATAATATTTAATTATAAATTGAATATAATTCTTATATTAAATTGTTAAATAGAATATAATTATTTAAATATTATTAAAATATAATTATTAAAATTTTAAAAATATATATTAACATTTGTAAAATTTAAATTTAAATCTAAAATATTTAATATTTTTATTGCATTTTAGATATTAAAATTTAAAATATTTAATATTTAAATGTTAATTTTACAAATATTAGTTAACTTTTCTAAAGTATTTTGAATATTTAAAATATTTTTATATATCAATTTTAAAAGTATTTTAGAATATAAATATTAAAAAAAAATAATAATTACATTCTTATAATATTTTGAATAATTATATTCTATTTAGCAATTAAATATAATAATTTTATTCAATTTATAATTAAATTTAATAATTTATGATTGAATTTAAAAAATAATAAATTCGAATGTCAATTTTAGAAAAAATATTAATATAATTTGTATAAAAGATATTAAATTTAGTATCAATTTGAAAGGGACAAAATTGATTTATCTAAACTATAAGAAAACAATCACCTCTGGATATTACTCAAATATCCCAACTCAAATCATTGACATGTGTCCCTTTTTCAGGTTTTTTAGTAATTTCATAGGTGGATATTACCCAAATACCCCAACTGAATTCATTGACACTTGTCTTCTAAACTGGTATTTTGGTCAAATAACATTTTGGAACTGATCAGAAACCCAAACCTCGGTATTTTACTACTGTAACCCTTTACTTCAGATTGAATTTCGTTTAGTGCGCGGGGTTAAAAGTAATTTTGTATTTTCCGCCTGTTAAGTGTTGGAAGAAGGGAAACTGTGCATGAAGTGATTGATGTTGCATGCATTAATTATCTCAACCGTGTTTGAAATCGTTTTTTAAGGGTAGTGTTTAGTGGTTTGGTTTTTTCATATGGTTTTTGCATTTTCTTTTCTCCGGTTTGGGTATGCGATTTTTTTTCCAATTTACTGTCTGAATTTTTCCTTCCATACAGTACCCTATTTTCTCTGTTGTTGTGTCCGAGTCTTTGGTTTGATGGTGTAGTTGAGTTGGCTTCAGATGATTTTTCGTTTTGGTTTGAAGGTGTAACTGAGTTGGCTTGAGATGATTTTTCGTTTGAAGGTGTAGCTGAGTTGGCTTGAGATGATTTTTCGTTTTTTTCCTTTTGGTTTAACCCTGTTTATAGTTTGTATTTTTAGTGCATTGTTGATTATTCACTGTTAGTACTGTGTTTTGGATGTTGTTTACTGTGATCGTGTATCTCAGTTCCTCTGAGATAATTTTTCTTTTCTTCCTCTTGCTTCGTTCCTCTTTAATATATTTTCTAAAATTATTTTAGATTTCGTGTTTGTATTTTGCAGTTCATTGTTTGTTGTTTATTGTTATTGTGTTTTGGATGTGTTTAACGCTTTTGGTTTCTATTTTCGTTTCCCCAGTTACGTGAGGTATGATCTTGCTTTGCTTTGTTTTTGAGTTTTATTTTTTGTTATTTATATACTTTTCGGGTTGTGTAAATGGATTTTATTTCGTGTGTGCTTTTTCAGTTCGTGTAGGTTGCATTTGTTGTCTTCAAATGGCTAGAAAATTTGATTTGATCAAAGATATAGATGAGAAGAAAGAGACTTTGAAGCTTGCTGTGAGAGTAAAGGATTTGTGGTTTGTTCAAAACCGGGATACGAATCGTCATATGGAGTTTATTCTTTTGGATCAGAAGGTAAATAAAGTTTGTTGTCTTCTTTATTTTTTGGGATATGAAATGATCTTTACTGTTTACGTTATTTTTCCAGGGAGATATGATTCCTGCAATGGTAAAAAAGGAAGATATAGATTTGTGGGAAGAGAAGTTGGTTGAGGGTCATACCTATATAATGCATAATTTTAAAATCATGAAGAACCAAGGACAATTTCGTGTTTGTGACCACCCTTACAAGTTATTGTTCATAGGTGCAACAACTATAAAGGAACAACCAATTTCAAGTATTCCTCGAAACATTTATAATTTCAAAAGTATCGAGGATATAGTTTACGGAAAATTCTCTGCTGATTTGGTGTATGGTAGGTACATATACTAATGCTTTTTTACTTTACCCTGTAGAAATTTAATTATTTTGTTTTCGTGGTAATATTGGTTTTAGATATTATTGGAGTGGTGGATAATGTGAGGTGTAATCCCCAGTCCAAGAATGCTGTATTTCATATAAGGGATTTAAGGTTTGTGTATTTTGATATAAGTATAGTGTTTTAATTTATTAGGGTTTTGTATATGTGTTGTAATTTATAATGTATTGTGTTTTCATTTTACAGTTTTGTTGTTATTGGGTGTACGTTGTGGGATTCCTATTACTTTAAATTTATGAGTAATTGGAGGGGAGAACCAGTTTCCTTTGTTGTTGTTGTTGTTATGTTGACTCAAGCTAAGATCAAGCTGTCTTCAGGTTTGTGAATTTAAATTCATTATTTTGTGCTTTTGTAATGTGATTTTGTAATCATTATTTTTCTGATTGATTTAGGACGGTGGCCAGTGTCAATATCAAATTCTTGGAATGGTTCAAAGTTGTTTATGGGTGATGAATGTTCTGAATTGGTCCGGTTCAAGGAGCAATGGATACAGTACACATTTCTTGAATTACTTAGTTCTTAGAATATTGTTTTCCATTTATTATATTATACTCACATACATATTGGAATTACAGACGTTTTGGCAATGAAGTTAGCCAAAGTCAAGAAGCTAGTCAATTGTGTTCACCGTCTCAATATAGTGAACATGAGAAATTTATGTATAAAGCTGTTGTGAGTACAATATCCGAAATCACAACAATGAAGGAGGTAATATAGCACTAAGTAATGGTTTTAACATCCTTACTGAATTTTTAAGTTTGTTATTATAATGACCTTTTTTATGTATATAGGAAGTGTATTCTGTTACTGTTGCAACTACCGTTAAGTTTAATTTAGGGAATGATGGATGGTGTTATCCAGTATGCAATGGTTGCAGGAAGAAGACTGAAGAGATAGGTGTTTTTAAGTGTGTCATGTGTGGGTTTAATAATGAAAAACCTGGAATTAGGTTTGTATTTCTTTTAGTATTGTATATGTTAATGTATGTTGTATGGTTTTAATTAAAAAGGTCGATTTTGTTGTAGATATAAGTTGGAATTACAGGTCTGTGATGGAGATAATGGAGATAGTTATGCGAATTTCGTCATATGGGATCAAAACTGTATTAACTTGATTGGTGTATCAGCTGTTGAGTTAATGAATAAGATGATTGAGGTAGTATTGCTATGTTGATTTATTAATTTAACAAAATTTTATTGTTAATGGCTTTTTCTTTTCTTCTTAGGGTGGGGAGGATGATCCGAAATGTTTTCCAAAGGATCTAGATGTTATGCTGGGATGTACTCTTGCATTCAAGGTTAGAGTTCAACCAAAAAACAGATCTTCATCGGTCATGAAAGCTTCAAACAATCTTGAAACCATTGCTTTTATTAGAAGTAAACTTGAGTCAAAGATGGTAACTCATTTATATGATGCTTTAAGTTTAGATACCCTCCTGGAATAGTTACATCGAATTAAATCTTTTAATTACTCAATTTTTGATTCTTGATATGTAGATTAAAGACTTCAGCGCTGAAGCTACGTCTGATTCCAGTACTGAGGAAAATTCTAAGGGCAGAGACCAAATACAAAGGTGAAATAATTTGTCACTAATTGCTTTGTATGTAGTTTTTTATCATGTAATAAATATTTGTCTAAACGCACAGGGTAAACAGTCTTTTGATCTACCTGTATGTGACTCTAACAACCAAAATGAATCAATTCCCATTATTACTTACGAGTCTCAGACAGATGTGGTAAGACTCATTTAAATTTATGTTAGTCATTTATTTGCGATACTAAATAAATGATGTAATAACTGTTGCTTTGGAAATTATAGATTAATAAGGAGTCCAGTCCCACAGATATATGTGGTTCCAGGATGCAATCTATGACAGTTGGTTTGATAAAAAGTGGATCTCGTGGAAAAAATGTATGTGTACTTTAACCTATATTTATACTTCTCTGTTCACACTAATTTTCTAATGAGGTACTTTTATGGTAATTTTAGATTAAAGAGTCCAGTCCCACTGCAATATGTGGCTCCAGTACACAATCAAAAGCTACAAATCCGAGTAAAACTGGATTTCATGGAAATGAGGTATCTGTACTTCAACCAATTTTTATAGTTTTTAGTTGACACTAAATTTATGATATGCTATTTTTATGCAATTTACAGATTAAAGAGTTTGATCCTGTAGATCTAAGTCCTTGCAATACACAATCTAAAACACATGCTTCCATTAAAACTCCAAGTCATACAGGAAAGGTCTCTATAATTAAAATTGTTTGTATACTTTTTTCATTGCATTAAATTTCCCATTTTCTAAGCACTTTTTTTTAAATGGACAGATTAAAGAATCTAGGGGTAAGCCAAGTGTTAATAAAAATACCGAAGCTGACAATTGCATGGTAAGATAAGAAATGTAATTTTATTAAATATGAAATGTTTTATAACTAACAAAATGGATGTCATAGTAATACTTTTTTTATATGCTGCAGTTAACTATGAGTGGTTCAGCAGATCATGATCCTTATATTGATTTCTGTGTTACCCCTACAAAGGACTTGTTGCTGGACTTTGAAGTTGATTGCGACCACCTTGAAGATATACCAAGTGTAGAATTTTCGAGGTCCAAGACTAAGAAACGAATGAAACAGGAAAAACACTGATGTGGGCCACTGTTGTTTGTAATTAGACATATATATATATATATATATATATATATATATATATATATACATATATATATATAATATATATATTAAATGTGGGTGGTAAATGGTAACTTGGATTTTGGAAACCATACCCATGTTAATGTTTTTTGTGGTGGACTTGGGTGTATTTTGTTGGAGTTGGCTATCAAGGATGCAAAATGGTTATAATTAATGTTGGGAGAACCAAAGGATATCACACATTATTATTACAATGTAAATATTTTTGGATATCTAATGTTATGGTAATTTTATTCTAAGAATCGTTATACATATATTTCGGGTTAAAGAGTTAAGTATTGATTATTGATTGTGATATGATACCAGTGCTGTTACAAGTTTAAATGTTATATGGACAAGAACCCAAATGGGATACTATTTGGTGTAAAAAGTACGTTGATTGCAAAATAGTATGCGAGTATGTTAATAGCTCATTAAAGATGTTTACAAAATTTACGTAATATTTTCAAACATATGATCAACACCGGACCATTAATTTTAATACTTAAGATGGAGCATTACGAGATCACAACGAGAAGCATAAGGATTCACTTAGGCAAATAGTATTCAATATATATAGCTAATAGTTCATTAAACATGTTCACAAAATATAGATAATGTTTTCAAACATATGATGAAGACCGGAACTAAATCTTTATCTCCATTACATGAATATACATGCTGAGGTCCCTATCAACACCAAGTTGGATCATAGTGCCTTCCTTGAATCCATTTTCATTGCAAAAGTCTTTTCATCCACAAGTTAAATAACATTAACTGTTATTTCTTCTAGACCATCTAATTTTGCAAGGCCAGCAATCACCTTTTGCATTCACCAATAAATAGCGCTTCCTCTGTTTAACCAAAGCTTTTCCAGCAAATTCAGAATCCAAGTACTGAAAGAAGTTTGAATTTTAATAAATTAGAACACATCAAACAAATTGATAATTTAAATAACCAAGTTTAAGAATCCATTACCAGTGAAGAAGATTTTGCATCATTTGAAGATAAGCATTTTGACATTGAATGGTAGAAGTCTGCAGGATCATAACCTCCATCATTTGAAGATTTTCCATCATTTGAAGATAAGGCTTCCGAATTGTTACTACTGACCAATTGTGAAGTATAATCAATCTCAATGGCTTCAGCAAAAAAAACCTTGAATAAAAATGTATCTTTGTCAACATAATTCACATGTATGGCTTTGTTTTCCTTCAGATTGTAGTATTGACATATCTCCAAGAGACCTTCATGTATTATAAAATCTCCATTCTCTAATTTCTGGATACCAACATCATGTTTCTTCTGACGCGGATCAATAAGTTTAAATTTGTTGATAGTCAATTCATGTCCCCAAAAAATAACAAAGGAGTCGTCTAGGCGAATGATTTTCTGCAACCAAGTTAAACATAAACAAATTATTTAAAGCAAATGTTTCAGATAATGGAATACAATGATTCGAAGTTTTAAATAGTACCTCAGATACCAATATCTCGGATTTAAAGCAAGTCATAAACCTTGAAGAAGACAAAGTGCGTTACGGCATAGGAACCATATTGGGTGTAGGATAATTTATTTCTTCCATGGGTAAACTGAAAATTCTAAACTGGAAATACCGGTTTCCACAGTAAAGGATTACTAACCAATAAAGATCATCCAACTTATAAAACTTTGCAAGTTCATTAGCTATCCGAAATTTGCGGTTTTCCATCAAAGAATCTTTAAATTCAACCATAATAAATTTTCTACCGGATCACGAAAATAGTTTGGGCCCATTAGCTTGTGTTTTCCCCAGTAAGCAAAGAAGGTTTCATCAAACTCTACGAATTCCTACAAACAATTACAAAAGCCAACAAAGATAGAATTTTCAGAAAACTAATAACTATACACAATGCAGTGGTTGAACATTTCATGAAAGATTGATTTTTTCCAGCAATCTAACAATAAAAGAAGCATTAAAAGTAAATGAAATCACAACTTTAAGACTTACCCATTGTGGATGAACCAAAGTCATTGAAGTCTGGAACCAGTTCTTGAAGGAGTAACATTTTGCAGAGTTATTTTCATTTTCCTGAGAGGTTGCCATTGAAGAGTTTGGATGGTGAAGTTCCAAAAAGCAAAAAGTTAACAATATATATAAATGCTGAAACGACACGAGGGGTTATCCAAATGGAGCGTTCTATCGTTACAGTTATTTTTTTTAATTCAAAAAAAACTATAGAAATGAAAGCTTAATTAATGGATGTAGACATTTACATCAAGTACGTTCTAGAAAAGCATTTAGAAGTCGAACTGCCTCCATACCATGCAATCAATCATTTCTATAATAAAGGATTTCATAAAATAAAATTAATTTAATAATTAAATTATTTTTGGCGCGCATTATTCATGGACCGTGAACAAAAAGCTTTTTTAGGAAGAACTGTTTCAAAGCTTTAGACATCAGAAAAACTAATACACATAGCAGCAGGCAATGCAAGGGATCAAGTAGCCAACCAGTCAAGTAAATGAAGTGTGAGGTAACTTGGATTAAATGCTATTTTTAATGTTTGGTTCTTGTACATATTAGACATCTACCCTGTCTTTATTCCATCTTGGAATTAATTTTTCAACATTAATGTTATGTCAATGTGTTTGTGTATTGGGAAAAATTTTAAAGTTGTCTATGTACACCATTAATGACTTTATCTTTAACAGATTAATGTGAATGTGGAAATTGCTTTTGTTTCAGTTCCAACTTTTATTGCCATAGTAACCAATATGAGTGATCCGAAGGTGCTATCAAATCTAGGTTGTGCAAATGCAAGACTAAAGAGAATGTTAGTGCTAAAAGAAAAGAAAATGAAGTGTGCACAAAAGACTCAAAGTCTCCTACTTGACCAGGAACAACGCAAGAAAAGGAATTTCACACCATTATGTGATATAACAATGAATGCTTTCCTCAATCAAGATACTCCAACACATAATGATATAGGTGGCTATTATAAAGGTCAACCACCACAGAGAAGGACTAACGAAATGAACCATAGATTATTTCATCAGACTTCTCATCGTCAAAATTTATTTTGAAAGTTTGAGGTTGCTGGATCCATAGGTCAATCATCTTTCCAAAGAGTACTAAATGATACTACAATATGTCCAAGTACAACTACTCCAATCGAAAATATGGGTACAGGTAGTAGTTTCTAAATTTCTGCGCATATGACTATACATTCTAAATTAAATTTTATACTTTCTTATTTACTAAAGAAGTATCTATTGACAAAATAACAACATCATTTTAGACATAGGAGAAAGTGTTTCATATTCAGCAGCTAACACTAATGAGGAAATGGAAGATCAAAGTATAGAACAAGATGACGAAATTCCACAAAACATAGTTCCAAGATAAGATTGTATTTCATAGTTATAGTTTCTACTAAATGTATATTGAATTCTATTTACTGACCATATATTTAATTATGCACAATGTATGCAGACATTGATGATCCACTATTCATATGTAAGGAATGTAATGTCTATATGTGGTACGAGGAAAGGATTAACAAGAACAGAAGGTCCAGCAATCCGGCATTTCATATGTGTTGTGGTAATGGTATAGTTCAATTACCAACTCTAAAGGACCCACCAATTGTTTTGCAACGTCTTTTGTTTGATAATGAATCAAAAGAGAGCAAGAACTATCAAAATCACATTAGAACATACAATATGATGTTTGCGTTTACATCTCCCGGAGCAAAAGTCGATACCACTTTCAACAATGGAAAAGGGCCACCTAATTTACGAATTTAAGGTCAATCTTATCATAGAATAGGAAGCCTCTTACCAATCCCTGGAGGACTTCCAAAGTTTGCCTAACTTTATATTTACGACACTGAAAATGAACTTCAAAACAGAATGGAATCTTTAAGGCACATGAATGTTTCCTCTATTCAATGTTAATCAAATAGAACAATTGGTTATTTAACCAGTTAACCTTTGCAGGAATCAAAACAGGATTGATTCGGAAATTGTCAGCAAATTAAAGATGATGCTAGACGAATTCAATGTTCATGCAAAATGTTTTAGAATGGCAAGAGATAAATATAGAGACCAACCATTTGATGACTTGAAATTGCGACTTATTGCAGATAGGACAAAAGATGGAAGGATATATAATATCCCCAATGTTTCAGAAGTTGCGGCCCTTATAGTTGGTGATGTAGTTCAGGGAGAGACATCATAATGGAAAAGCAGTCTGGGAAGTTGCAAAGAATAAATGAATTGCACACTAGCTATTTAGAATTTCAATATCCTTTACTCTTCCCATATGGGGAAGATGGTTATAGACATGATGTCAATCATCGAGAGAAACTAGGATTCAACAACAAAAGGAACAGACTCACAATTAGGGAATGGTTTTGTTTTAGACTACAAACGAGACAATCTGAAACACAAACTTTGCTTAGATCTAGTTGACTTTTTCAACAATTCATAGTTGATGGATATACAATGATGGAGTCTGAAAGATTGTCATTTATTAAATATAATCAATCGAAGTTAAGGGTTGATAAATACAATAACCTATGTCAGGCTTCCACCAGCTCACAAACTCAAGGATCACAACAGGTAAAGAGGGTTGTTCTTCCGTCATCTTTTATTGGTAGTCGCAGATTCATGGACCAACTATATTTTGATGGAATGACTATTTGTAGTTATATGGGATTCCCAGACCTTTTTATAACTTTCACATGCAATCCTAAATGGCCAGAAATAACCAGACTACTTGCTAAGCTAAAGCTATCTCCAACAGACCGTCTTGATATAGTTTCAAGGGTCTTCAAAATTAAGTTTGAACAACTTTTGACAGACTTAACTAAGAATCATATACTAGGCAAAACCATTGCATGTAAGTCATCCCTTTTTGTAATCATTGTTCTCTAATATGGTTTCTATCAAATCAGTTTGGATTGTTTTGTTTTGTCAATAAATGTCTTTTTCTTCATTTGCAGTCATATATACCATAGAATTTCAGAAGCGTGGTCTACCTCATGCACACCTATTGATTTTTTTGCATCCCAATAGCAAATACCCAACTCTTGATGATATTGATAAGGTAATATCTGCAAAAATCTCTTATCCAATAAGTAATCCTGAATTGCATAAATGTGTTAAGATCATATGATTCATGGACCTTGTGGAATGTCAAACAAATCTCTGCCTTGCATGAAAAACGGAAAATGCTCACGCCTATTTCCAAAAAAATTTCGAAGGACAACTACCATATCAGAAGATGGTTTTCCTCATTATTGTAGAAGGAACGATTCATTAATATTAACCAAGAATGGGGTTTGTCTAGACAATTGGTCTGTGGTTCCTTACAATTCACAATTATTGTTGAAGTACCAAGCACATATAAATATTGAATGGTGTAATTGTAGCACTTCCATCAAGTACTTATTCAAATATATCAACAAGGGTTACGATAGAATAACGACTGCTATAGTTCCCGAGAAAAATGAATTCTTTTTGAACAAAGAACCAATAAATGAAATCAAGCAATATCTTGATTGCAAATATGTATCTCCTTGTGAAGCATGTTGGAGAATATTTTCGTTTCCAATTCATGGACGAAATTCAGCAGTAGAAAGATTGTTTTTCCATCTTCCTGGAGAACAGGCAGTATACTTTAAAGATGATGACGTGATTGATGATATCATGGGAAAGACAACAGTTTCGGAATCAATGTTTATAGGTTGGATGGAATGTAATAAGAAATACGCAGAAGCCAGGGAATTAACATATGCTGAATTTGTTTCTAAGTTTGTATATGTCAAGAAAGATAGATGTTGGAAACCAAGGAAAATGGAGAATACTATTGGAATACTGATTTGGGTTCCTCCAAGTATTGGTGAAGTATTTTATCTTAGAAAAATGCTAACCCATGTAAGAGGACCAACATCCTACATTGATATCAGAACAATTAACAATGTAATATATTCTACTTTTAGAGAAGCTTGCTTAGCTTTGGGAATATTAGCAGATGATACAGAATATGTTGAAGCTATAAAAGAAGAAAAGGATTGGGGTTCCAGACATTATCTAAGAAAATTATTTGTCACTATCATGTTGTCAAATAGTGTTAGTCGACTAGAAGACCTATGCAACAAGACATGGGAGTGGTTAGCAGATGGAATTCTCTACCGAAAGAGAATAATAGCAGGAATTCCAGGTTAGCTCCAATAAATTGTATTCATAAATATATAATGCAAAATTAAACGTCTTAAATGTTTTTGTGTGCAGAACTGAATCTTACTCCAGAAGTAATCCAAAATCTAACCTTGATTGAGATTGAAAAGATCTTGGAGTCTAATAGAAGCAGTTTAAAGTTCTTCCCAACAATGCCATACCCAAATGGATTCGTTACCCAAAATTGTGGAAATAGATTGGTATATGCAGAACTTGACTATAACACTGCTGACCAATGACATTTATTCCAATCAAATTTCAAATCCATGACAAGTTAAGTATTATTATCGTTTTTTGTACTTGAATACTAAATCGAATTACATTATGCAATCAGTTTGAATAACCATTCAATTACAGGTGAACAAAAAAATATTTTTCAAATGATCAAGCAAGCAGTTGTTAATAAACAATGAGGTGTATTCTTCTTGTATGGGTATGGTGGAACTGGCAAAACGTTCATGTGGAAGACGCTTTCAGCAGCAGTTCGTTTCGAAGGTAAAATTGTACTCACAGTAGGTTCAAGTGGAATAGCTTCCCTACTATTGCCAGGGGGAAGAACAACACATTCTAAATTCAAGATACCGGTTCCAACACTAGAACATTCTATGTGTAACATTTCACAAGGATCCAAAACGTCAGAGTTGTTAAAGAAAGCAGAACTAATTATTTGGGATGAAGCTCCTATGGCACACAAATTTTGTTTTGAAGCTCTGGATAGAACTCGAAATGACATAATGAACGGTATTACAAAAGAAGGTTCAGTTTTTGGAGGAAAAGTCATAGTATTTGGAGGAGACTTTAGGCAAATATTACCTATTATACCAGGAGGGTCAAGATCAGATATTGTCAACGCCACAATTAATTCATCTTATATATGGGATCACTGTGAAGTTTTAAAACTGACAAAAAACATGCGTCTATTACAAGAAGGCCTACAATCAAGTACTGCATCAGAGATTCAAGAATTCTCAGATTGGATTGTTCAAATTGGTGATGGTAAGTTACAAGAACCTAATGACGGTTTAGTTGAAATTGAAATACCTGAAGAATTCCTAATTTTAGAGTTCAATGATCCTATAGAAGTAATTGTGTCTGCCATTTACCCAAATTTGATACAAAACCATATAGACGAGTCCTATCTACAGTGTAGGGCAATATTGGCAAGTAGGATTGAGACAGTCAATGAAATCAATTAATGCATGTTATCACTAATTCCAGGTATATTAGTCTACACCCTTAAACTGATGATTATAATTTGGAAATTTAGTGTGACTAATGTTATTACTAATACAGGGGAGGAGAAGGAGTATCTCAGCTGTGATTCAGTTGATGAAACAGAATTTGCTACAAATGATAGCTACAACACTATAACTTCTGAATTCCTAAATTCTCTCTCTACATCTGGCCTTCCTAACCATAAAATCAAACTGAAGATTGGAGCACCAATAATGCTTTTGAGGAACTTGGATCAAGCAGAAGGTTTGTGCAAAAGAAGCAGATTAATAATAACAAGACTTGCAAACCATGTTATTGGAGCTAAGATGATTACAGGTAATAAAGATAATCAAGACATTTATATTCCACGAATGTCAATGTCCCCTTCACAATCCCCATGACCATTTAAGCTAATCAGAAAACAATTTCCTATCATGCTATCATATGCAATGATAATAAACAAATCTCAAGGTCAATCTCTACGTTTTGTTGGATTGTATTTACCGACACCGGTATTTAGTCACAGTTAGCTATATGTTGCAGTCTCTCGAGTTCAAAGTAAATCTGGATTAAAAATCCTAATCCATGATAAGGACAACAAACCTTCGAATACAACAACTAATGTTGTATACAAAGAAGTGTTCCAAAATGTATAGTTGTTCTTAAGACAAAACTTTTTCTTACTATTTACTAAACATTTTGTACAAGATTGCCAAAGAAATTATTAGAAAAATATATATTACTCTATTCTGATTCCATACAAAGAAGTTCGATCTATTATTTAAGTTTTTAGGTGATACCAAAATACATTACCAAAGATGCGAAAAAATTCTTACCTTTGTGCATAGAAAGAACCATTGCAATAAGCTTATCAAGATCTACCCATGATAAAACCTGGAAATCCCAATTGCAAACAATCATACATGTATCTTCGCAAGCTTAACTGCAAAAATGAAAAATGTTCAATAAATTTCGAAAAAAAAAACATCCAGATCCGACTAATATGGTTTGTAGAGCAATTGATCAATATGAGATTAAAAAAAGAATAACCAATTCAACGTTATTGAGGCCACAAGAACTCACCAAAACAGATATCAATCTCCTTCCATTGTTCCAACTTTTCAATTGTTCCCAAAAGCTTACAATTTCCCCTATATGAACCCGTGACCAATGACTACTTTAGAATCTTTTCAAATTGACCATTATTTTGTCCTATTGCACCACACATGACAATGCATTTAAATTGAAACTAACAAACGTACCTAACTTATATTGAAGTTTGATAACAACGCCACCAAAATTCATTTTTGCACCATTACGATAAAATTTATTATATTCTGTTTTTTTTCCAATTCCAGTTTTTATTGACAGCCATACATCTTCCAGTATGTTTTGTTTCACGATCACCACATTGGGAGTACATCAACTTAGAACCCAATCCAAATTTTCACTAACCACACCACCACAAATCTTAGGTACAAATATATCATTAGCCATGACTATAATATCTGTACACAACAAGATCATCGCACTTAATTATTTGATTAACACTAAGATTAAACAATTTTCGTTATTAATCAATTATTGCAGTTAAATATTTTCATCATATTCCTACAAAACTTTGGTTTATTAATTAATTTTGGGATTAATTCTCTTTTTAATAAATTTTCTATGTAACTTGTGCTCTATTAATAAATTTTATATAACATCCAAAATTATACGAAAATACACATTACTTTAATTAGTACAGCTGAATTTATTATTTAAAATGTTACATTCATGTAATTTAGTGCCCACGTTAATATACCAACAAAAATTAAACAATTCTATACCAGATAATTTATTACTTTAATTACTACATTAAAACCACGTCAACCATTTTAAGTAATAAAATATTATTACGTATAGTCTCAATCAATATCTAAAACATTTTAACGATGTTTAATATCAACCTGGACTACTTGGTCAAATATCAACGTCGACTACTTGGTCAAATATCATCATTCAACAAAATAACAATCCAAAGTTAAACACGAGTTCACAAAACAGACATTGTCCTTGCAAAAAGTTAAATTAACCAACACACCTAAACCTTTACAACATGGATGATATTTTTCTTATCATCGTCTATTACAAACTTTATGCCATCACCAGCAGCTAAGCCATTGTCCTTGTAAAACGTCTTCCATCCACACGTCAGATAGCATTCAAAATTGATCCTTCCAGTCCAACGAATTGAACAAGGCCAATATATAGCAATTTCATTTGTCAGCAAATAGCTCTTGCAACTTTTATCCAAAAATTGTCAAACAAAATTGGAATTCAGATACTACAAACAAAATTGCTCTATTAAACACCAATTCCATAACAATACAACTATAAGAAATATACAACCATAAACATAAAATATACCAAACATGAACTTTGAACATCATAACGAGTTAAGTATTTCACCAGTCCATCATCACTAATAGGTGACGCATTATGAGCAATAGCGCTAACACCAGCATTATCAAGAATGGCACTACCATCAGGTTCATTAACAACACCATGTTGTATATCATTTTCACTCGTCGAATCCCTACAATACACAATTTCTACTCCTTCAGGGGAGAAAATCTTATGGATAAATTGATTTTTTCCTACATAACTCAAATGTAAGAAAAACCATTTCTTGAACCCATAGTACTTCAGAAATTCCGCCAACCCAAACAATACAATAGTGCCTACATCTGTTGTATCCACAAACAGCTCAAACTTTTTCCTAAGAGGATCATAAAGTTCAACTTTACGATCAAGTTTTAGTTCATCCTGAGAAAACATCTGAAATTCGTCTAGGAGAAGAATGTATGGCTGTTAACAAGCAATACAAGTTAATCAACAATTAGTAAATATAGATAAACCTGCACAAAATTAATCAAACTATGTAAGGATTACAAGACTTTATCGTCGACGGTAGCAACTTCACTCTAAAACATTGAAAAAATCTTGGTGAACCAAAAGGGTCATACGTCATCCCAGTCCTTGACTGCCCTACCACAGGATACTCAACTTCCTTCCAATATGAGTCGAAAACTCTTAACCGAAAGTACCTATCTCCACAAAACAGAGTGCACACGTAACACATGAATCGCAGATTATAGAACCCTAATATCTGAAAAACACCACATTATTTCCTCTTTGCGACCATATTTTCATCAAACTTAATGTTAAGCACATTTCCCGCAGGATCACAAAAATAGTTCGTCCCTATTACTAATGATTTACCCCATTCCAAGAAGAAGCCTTCATCAAACACTAAAAAATCTTGGCAAAAACAGAAACGGAAAGGAATGCGTTCAATAATTTTTGTTTTTAAGAAATTTCCTACTCTCAAACAAAATCACATTAAAAACAACTGCTTTCAAACCAAATCACATTAAAAAGGAAAAAAAACAAAAAAAATAGACAATTGCATTAACACTAACCTTAGAAGGATCCAAGAACATGACCGAGTTCTGGTAAAAATTTTTGAAACTCAAACGTTTGGAAGCTGACATTTTCCCTTCTGCCCAAACGAAACCCAAACCTATGGACTCTGAACGATTTTCTTTTGTTCTGCTTTCCAAAAACCAAACAATACACTTAATAAAGCGTTTCTCTCCTCTTTTACTCCAACGTTTCCTTTCGTCCTTTAATCAAATCGAGACGCCACATATAACAAAACGCCACATATTTCGAAAACATAAACAATAAACATAAGAACTTACTGCCAAAATCAGATTCTCCAAATCGAATCTTAAACATAATCATACTACTTCTGCTGTGAAAAAATTACTATATTATAATAATATTTTCCCTTTTGAATTAAATTTATTACCTAAAAACCAATATCTATAATTAAAATTTCTATTAATCAAAAAATTCCATATATACTTACATAAAACATAAATAAATGTGAAATCCAAAACCAAAAACACAAAGAAAAGAAAAATGACCCGTGCGTACGCACGGGTCTCAACCTAGTTTTAACAAAAATTGGGACTAAATTGAATGAAAATAATGAATATAGGGACTAAATTGAATAAAAAATAATAATACTACCACAAATTGACATGTGGCACTAGTATTGACACGTGACACAATTGTGACTTGATACATGGATAATTTTTTTGAAATTAAAAAAATTAAAAAATTAAAAAAATTAAAAAAAATACTTTTAAAAAAATTAAAAAAAATCAAAAGAACCAAGAGTTGACACGTGGCATGTACTGTTCAAAAACGTTAACTATTTAAACACCGTTAGTGGAAAGGATCAAATTGACCACAATTTGATGAAAATGAGGACCTAATTGAACACAAAACGAAAATGGGACCAAATTGAATAAAAATAACAAAAATAGGGATCAATTGTATATTTTAAAAACTATTTTATTTTTTAAATATTTTATTTGGTAAGACAGTTTAAATTTAATGAATTATTGTTTAGGTTGATGATAAATCATTTTAACTATTAAAAATATTAATGTTGATGATTTTTCTAATCAATCTAGGTTGATGACAAATTTTTGTCGAAGTTTATTAAGATTTTTGTTTAACTACTAGTAACAAATATGTTTCTTGATTGTTATCGGTCAAATAAATGAAATTCATCATAGTTATTCAGCTTGAGATCTCGGTTAAGCTTATTTTTACAATTTTTTTAATAAAAAACGGGTTATTTTTACAACTTTATTGGTTGGGCGTTTTTTTTTTTGTTTAATTCTTATATTAATGTTGATAGGAAATTTTCTCCAATTGACATTATAAAAAATACAATCTTAGTTAATGCTAATTGAAAGTTTACTCGTAGTGTATCAAAAAAAGTCTAACAAATTGATGACAAAAAGTAACATTAGTTTTGATGATAAAAAAAATAATCATTGCAGACATAAAAAAAATAACTATCATAGTTCTCAAATTAAAAAAACTCTAGTTCATATCTTTTTTCTATATTTTCTTTGTTTCAAATGTCACTACTATATATTATTATACTACTATATATTGTTATACATGTATAAAAAATTTTAAACAATTTCAACACCAACTTAGAATATTGTTTAATATTTGAAATAAGGACAAATTTCAATTTTAGATCAAAGTTTAGGAACTCAAATCATATTTAACTTATAAATTAAATATAAAAACTGATAATCACCTTATATTTTTATTAAACATTCACGTATAATCTCTTGATAAGAAGAGAAAAAGAAAAAAGTTTTTAAAAAAAAAAATAGCTTAAGTGAATATATTTTCACGTAAGCGAAAAGTAGCTCATTTCCGAAATTTCCTTCGTTGGAGCAAAAATTTCCTGGCTTGAGTGAAAGTTTGACTGAATCAAGGGATGAGTGGTAGTGTTAGTTTCTTTTTTAAAAAAAATATCTTTCATTTGAGAAAAAATAAGGATTAAATCTTTATTCTATTTTCAGTAAAGTAAAATCTTCCGATTAAACGAAAATATAAAAAATCCAATGTTATACAACAGAAAAAAGAAGTTTTTAAGGTTTTATTTAAAGCCAATTTAACAAATACAACTTCCAAACAATTTATAATGATTAATATACATAAATGCTGAAAGGATATTTAAAACAGTTATTTTTGTTATTCTATTTCGGTTTCGGACAAAATATATAAAATCGAGACAAAAAGAAAAGTTAACTTTTGACATAAGTTGAAAATTGAAACATATCCAAATGCTACTACTTCAGTTTTTAGACTAACTGAGACCTAATAATCATTAAAAGTTAAAAAAAACAGAATTAATCCTTCTATCTCAGGTCTAGTTGCAACCGGGGAAAAAAAAAACTGTCACATACAATCTCAATTGTAAAATAATCGAAGCCTTAAGTTATTAAAATTTAAAAAAAAACGAATAATCGAGTCATACAATATTTTTTTTTTCATTTCCCGCTTTTTCTCTTTCTCACATTTGTCAACACAATTAGGCAAACCTTTATCTACAATAGGTTTCGTCAATATAAGTGTAGGATCAGTAAACCCCAACAGTTATCAGTTAGAACATGTTGGTACACAAAGTTATTCTACTGGATTCATACCCAGAGAATCCCCAACAAATGTCACTTTTACAGATAATCAATATACAACACAGGGAAAGAGGCTCCCAATAGAACCAAATTTCCCATTGCCAAATCTTTTATTAAACATAGGTGGAATTGACCCTCAATTATTACCAACATACATTGAACAATGGACTGCTACTGTAATCCGTGATTATGGTATCCATTACGAAAAAGAAGTTCAGTCTTCACAAGACATGATTGCCAAAGGTGAAACCT
>Ga0214545_1006420_pt1 | contig 20475 bp, 12 predicted proteins | sample CNSS4metaG_FD_160064 | JGI IMG/M metagenome (GOLD analysis project Ga0214545, IMG submission 160064) | Root nodule microbial communities from cowpea collected in UCLA plant growth center, Los Angeles, California, USA - CNSS4 | ecosystem: Host-associated > Plants > Roots > Nodule | place: USA...
AATTTGGTTTCAATTTGGAGAGGGACAAAATTGCACAATTTTTACAAAAATTGGGACTAAATTGAGACAAAAAATAAAATACAGGGACCAAATTGAGGATGAGAAAATGACAACTCCCAAATAGTGAGTTTGAGGGACCAAATTCAAATTTTGCTACGAAAATGGGGACTAAAAGTATAATTTAACCTTTTTTTTTTTGTAAAATGAAGGAATTTGGTACATATCCAATTTTAGACCAAAATCAATAATTAAACTTAGCTACAACTTATATATACTTGTTAAAATATTTTTTTATAATTTATACATAAAAATACTCCACCTAAATATTTAAATTAACTTTTTTTACATAAAAAAATCTCTATTTAAACTTATAATATTTTAAAAATATTAAAAATGTAAATATAAAGTGACACTTGTCACATTAAAAGTATTTGTCACACTAAGCATTTAAAAATTACAAGCGTCACTTTACATTTACATTTTTAATATTTAAAAAAAATATAAGTTTCAATAGGGAATTTTTTAATGTAAAAATGTAAAGAAAAAATAGTAGTTAAGTGGAGTGATTTGATATATAAATTTTTTAAAATTATTTTAACATGTATATATAAATTGTAATTAAATTTAATTACTAATTTGGTCTCAAATTAGAAATGGACCAAATTGCTCCATTAAGAAAAAAAAAGAGAGGACTAAATTGAATCAAAATGGAGACTAATCTAAAAACAAACACTATCATGTGACACTAACATGACGCATGATACTACCATTACCACATGGGTAACTGTATCAAATCAATGTATAGCCATTAATTCATAACACTCCCTATTGGCTGTCCATTAATAAGAGAATGTGCTCGTTAAAACCTTACTAGGAAAAACTCATTGGGATAAAAACCTAGTGAAGGAAAAAAAGTACAACATTCTGTATTCTTTAATACAGTATTGTTTATCACGTATTCTATTTCTCCCACTCATGTAAACATACATAATTAAGATGGTGAAGTTCAATCTTGTGAACTAATTGCTCAAAACTTCTCATTTAGTGAAGACTTTGAAAATAGATCTGTCAAATTTTCATATGATTGAATCTTTTGGATCTCATATCACTCTTTCGATTGAACAATGCACTATTATCTTCATATATGGTTGTTGATTCTATTTTTCTCGAGGATAGACCACAAGTTTGTCGCACATGTTGAATTATAAACATTAACCAAACATATTCACGACTTCCTCTTGTAATGCTAAAATTCTGCATGATTTGACGATGTTGTTGATATGGTTTGTTTCATAGACCACCATGAAATTATTGTGCTACCACATGTGAACAAATATCTTGTTTGTGATCAAACATTGTGACATTGTGAAGATATGATAAATAACATCCTTCTGCATAACCCATTAAATCTGATTTTGAATCATTTGGATAAGATAATTTCATATTCGTAGTACCACTAAGGTAACGAAGTATATGTTTTACTCCAATCCAATGTCTTTTTGCAGGTGAAAAACTATATATTGCATAACAAATTTACAGCAAATGCAATATCAAGGCAAGTATAATTAGCAAGATACATTAGTGTTCCTATAACACTAAGATATGGTACTTCTGGACTAAGAAGTTCTTCAACATTTTTTTAAGGTATCTAAAAGAGCCATTATCAATATCTAACAACCTCAAAACCTTTGGAGTTCATAATGGATGTGACTTGTCCATTTAGAAACTTTTAAGCACTTTCATTATATAAGCCTCTTGATGTACAAAAACACCTTTAAATACTCAATTTCTAATCCAAAAAAAAATTGCATTTTCAAGACCTTTCATCTCAAATTCTTTCTTTAAACAATCAATTGTCTTTGTGAGCTCATTAGAAGTTCCAATAATGACTATGTCATCTACATAAACAATAATTATGGAAAATTCATTTTCTAATAATTTCATATAAATACAAGGATAAATAGGATCATTTCTATACCCTTCTTTAACAAGTACTCACTAAGATGGTTATACCTCATAGATTATTTTAATCAATAAAAGGACTTGTTCAATTTTATTGAATAAACCTCTTTAGAATTTGCCTAGTTAGGCAAATTAAATCCTTTAGGGATTTTCATATAAATATCATTATCAAGATAATCATACAAATAGGTTGTAACATCATTTGTTAGATGTAAATGCAAACCTTCTTGGGCAACTAGGATAATCATACAAAGAGGTTGTAACATCATTTGTTAGATGTAAATGCAAACCTTCTTGGGCAACTAGGATAGTCAAATATTGAAATATTGTTGCATCGAATACTAGTGAATATGTCTCTCAGGTTTTCGTGAAAAACCTTGAGCAGCTAACCGTGCTTTGTATCTAAAAATTTCATCATTCTTATTTTGTTTTTATGCAAAAGTTCATTTATACCCAACAGGTTTTACACCCTTAGGTGCGCGAACTACAGGTCCAAAAATCTTTTATTTAGCAAGAAAATCTAATTATGCTTTTATTGCATCTTTTCATTTTGGTCAATAATTTCTTTGTCGACAATCTTCAATGATCATTGGTTCTTGATCCTCATTGACACTCTTAACATTCATCGTTATATTATATGTAAAAATCTCGTCAATGTTGACTTCATTTTGGTTCCATATTATATGATTCTTGACATAACTTATTGAGATCTCATTATTTTCAACAATTTTAGGTACCTAAGGTTCTTTTGGAACCGAATAATTAATTATGTCAAATGAATATTTTGGGATTTCCACATTTTCGATTAGGTCATCTAACATTTTAGCTTATTTTCTTATTCGAGAGTTTTTATCTTTGGAACCAATATGCCTACCCTGCTTTAAGCTTGTCTTTGGAACTAACAAGTCTACCATGCTTCAGACGTGTAATGAATTAATGTCAAATCCATTTGGAGCATTAGCAACTGCTATATATGATTTAATTATTCTTTTTTTTTTCAGTAAAAACATCTGGTAATTGATTGACTAATTATGTAATGAATTATCCTTTAAATTTCCAGTTCATATTCTTTTGTTTGAGGATCAAGATAAGGTAATGATAATTCATTCCAACAGATATCTTTTTCCAATTGTTTTTTTTCTTCCCCTAATGTTGGAAAAACTTATTCATCAAAGTGACAATGAAAAAATTGAATTGTAAATAAGTCTCCTATTGGTAGTTCAAGATATTTTATTATTGAGGGAGAATCATATCTAACATATATTCTCATTCGTCTCTGAGGACCCATCATAGTCCCTTTTGGAGGGGAAATTGAAACATATACACCACACCAAAAAATTCTTAAATGAGAAATATTATATTACTGACCAAAAACTAATTGCACAATAGAGTATTTGTGATAACTTATTGGCTTGATGCGAATCAATACTACAACATGCAAAATTGCATATTCCCAAGTTACCATTGGAAGACTAGCGCTCATAAGTAATGGTCTTGCAAACAATTTTATACATTTTAGTAATGATTGCCCAAGTCTATTTTGAGTATGAACATGTGCTATTGGATGTTCAACTTCAATTTCAGTTGATATACAATACTCATGAAAAACATGAGATGTAATTTCACCAGTATTATCAAAATAAATTTTCTTAATCGAGTAATTTGGGTAGTGAGCTCTTAACTGTGCTAATAACTTTGCAAATGTCTAATTGCGAGTTGATAATAAACGAATATATGACCATATAGTTGATGCATGAATTAAAACCATGAAATATCTAAATGATCCACAAATATCACTATATGTTTATTTTGAAAATGAGATTGACTCATTTCTAAGTTTTCTGGTGATGGCCTTAGTATCAACTTTCCTTTGTGAATGTGTAGTAGATGAAAACTCATTGGTCTGAAGAAGTTTTATGACTCTTAAGTGGGTGTCCACATGAGTTTTTCAACTTTTTTTTTGCATCATAAAAGATCCAGGATGACCCAACTAATCATGCCAAATAAGGAATTCTTTTTGATTCATAAACTTCTGGTTTACCATGACATGCATTTTAATTATACTAATAATATATGCGTAGTACAAACCATCCAATTAATCATCCCAAACAAGGCATTCATTTTGATTTATGAACTTTTGGATTACCATGACATGCATCTCAATTACACTAATATATGTGTAAACCATAAGAGAATGTTGATAATTTCTCCAATACACATTTTTATTCAACTCAATTCTAGTGATATAAAGATATTTCACATCTTCTTCCTTGTTTGTCTCAATATGAGATCCATTTAGACAAATATCATTAAAACTTAATAAGTTTATATTAAACTTCTTGGTAGAAGTATAATAGCTCTTTTGGAGCCTTCAAATATATTTGTAGTACTAGAAATAATGCTAATATTGAGTTCTCGCATTACCAAACAAGAACAAAATTTATTACTCTTGAGAATTGTATGAGTTGTTGCACTATTAATAAGACACACATCCTTATCATTGGTGCTAGTGCCAACATTCATTCTTCATATAAACATAAATATCAATATTAGATATTACTATGCAAGAGGAAAAGAAGAATAAAATATTTAGAGGATTTTATTGATCAAGAAAAACTTATATATAAACAACATGAAACATGAAATAAATATAAAGCATTATCTTAAAATTAAGAACATAATATGAGAAAATATATTTTTTAACACTTACATCACTAATGAGGTAGTCGGTGCTTCCATTTGGTTTAGTAAAGAAAATAACAATATCAAGATGAGGAGCATCCATATAATCATAATCAGAATTACCATCTTCATAAACAAAGTGTGTTTTTATGTTCTTCTCCTTATATTTTATGACGCTTTGATGTACGACAAATATAACTCAAATGATATTTACCACCATAATGATAACTTATATTCTCATCTTATTTGCCATTTATTTTCACATTTTTCTTTTCCTTTTTCACATTATTGTTCCTCTTTTGGTGATGAAATCTCTTTTTGAAATTTCCTCTATCACCATGTCCACAATCATGAAAATATAAATCAAATGTTGTATTCACTTCTGGGAATGAAGCAGAACTGTTCCTGCAGAGAACAAATAAGAAGTCAGGCACAAGCGTCACCTTACCATGTAGTCCGCTATCTCCTCAGTTGGCCTCTTTCCATTCGATACATGTCGGCTTGAACCCAGGAGGGGTTACCTACAGAAGAATCTCCGAAGCTCAAGTGAGTCAAAGCTCTCAAAGAGTCAAATCAGCGATTAATGAATGCGTACCTTTAAATGATGGGGTCCACGTGTATTTATAGAACATTAATGACGTTTGACCATTGCATGGACTGGGTTTTGACTTGGGCCCCAGCTTGGGCCATGAGTGGGCCTGGGCCCCAAAACAGGCCCTGGAGGCCTATTGAAGGCGGGGCATTGATGTTAGTTAACTTTCTAGACAAGTAGTCGGTTTCGACCGGCTACCTGCCTAGGTGGCTTATGCCGGTGGTGTCCGGGTACTAGATGCTAGGCGGTTTTGATGTGTATATTGTTTACTTGGTTGGGTTTGGCTAGGTACGGTACACCAGTCCCCCAGCCTTGTCCGATATGAGTTGTCGGTCAAGGATTACATGTGTTGGTGAACTAGCAAAACCGGCTAGGTGTGATACAAGAACCAATTGGGAAAGTTTCATGATTTTCTATAAAAAAACTCTTTGTTTTGTTCAACCACAAGAAGATATCAAATAAATTCAAAATATTTGTGAAATCCCTTCTCATGATAATGTTGTTGTAAGAGCAAATTAGTTGATCAGATACTTTATTTATTTCTTTAATGACATTACCAAGACCCATTGCATCTAAATATATTTCAACATTCAATATCCAATATAAATAATTCTTCCTCGTAATATCAATGGCCACAAATTCAAAATTTGCAAGATTTGACATGTTTATAACACATAAAATAATAGTAATAATCATCATCATCATAATAAAAACATTAATAATAATAATAATAATAAGACAAAGATGAAGATTAATAAAGTCAAACTATTCTCATGATAAAAATAAGAATATAAGATAAAATTGTAGATGAAGAAAGAATTATAAAGAACTTTAATTAAGACACGTAGAACATTGTCCTCAGAGAGAATGCTTACACTTTCGCTCAGTTTGTTGGAACAACGTGCTGATAACGTGTTATAAAATAAAGCTAATAACAGGGGGAAGAAGAGAAGAAAGAAGAGAAGATGAAAGAATGTGAAACAATTTTTTTGAGTGTCTTATTCCTGATAGGACAAATCCTATTTATAAATACAAAATGTAACCTATACAGAATATAAATCAATTAATTAATACAAATATTTAAACCTCAATAAAAATTAATTAATCATATAAGTATTTTGTACCAAATATACTAACCCTTTTCTTCTTCGAAGCAAAATTCTTGCAACATTCATTATATAAATACATAATTAATTACAATTCTCCAAATATTTATTTAGCAAATTAATTATTCTTAAGTTTTTTAGCCCCCACTAAGTTGCAATTTAAGTTTTTTGTGTGTTTTTTTTTTCGTGATCTTAATAAAATTTACGAATAAACATCCTTCGCATGACCTAAAAGACTCGATGACATCTGAATCTTAAGTTACCTTATCTTCTTTCGTGATTGATAAAATAAAAAGCTAAAATTATATTCAAAACCTTTATAGCTTTTGTGTTCTCACTTCAAACGCTTGACTTTCGCTCCTTTTATATGATAAAGACTCGACTTAGACTCTATAACTTAAGAGTATGTTCAAAGTTATATATTGTTATAAAACTTTTAAAATTTTGGCAAATTCAATATCTTATTTATCTAAATATACAATTCATAATTGTTTTCTATTACTTCGTAATATATGTGAATTGTGCGTATATATATATATATATATAACGTAATAATTTTTTTGTACTTTCAAAATTAGTCTATATTAAAATTGGTAGTTTTGAATTAATAGCGTTCACATGTTATTTTTGACATTTGGTACTTTTAAAGTTACACTATAATGAAATTAGTACTTTTGAATTAGTGATGTTAACATGTTAAATTTTATAATTTCATATGTGAATATATAAGGCCAAAATTCTTACTAAGAATATTACTCGTCAATATTATTAATCCAAAAATAATAAAATTATTTAAAAACTAAATTTGCGTATTTATTAAGGGTTAGATTTTAAAACACTAAAAAAAGTATTAGAGATATCAATTTTAATGTTAAATATTTAAAGTAGTCTAAAATTTTGACATTTTTATGAAATAGATTTTCATTAAAGATCATATTTAACTTAGTTCCTAAAAAAACACATGACCTAACTCTTATACAAGTTATGCGAATGTAATGAGTAACTTAACTTATTTTCATTCTTAAAACTGAAATATTAAATATACAACTATGTTAAATGGAGCTATAAAAGATAAATACACACACATATATATAAAATTAAGTTTCTTTTTTAACTTTTAGAATACTTCATAAATAAGGAAAAAATAGAAAAAAAAAATGCATAGACGTTGATGTCTCAACCTACCTTGTGCTTCCTATCCCTACCCTAACATGTCACCATCCACATCATATCGTAATTGGTGAGTTTCCACTTAATACATGTATCTGAATTCACTAAATAAATTTATTCACTATTTTAGTATAAAATTAGTGTCCAATATTTTTAAGCAATAAAAGGGATAAACCTATCAACCCACTCAATTCAAAATATTCGGATATTCAATTCAAAATATTCGGAATTAACAATATTTTTAAAATATTATTATTATTATTATTAATCAATTCGAATATTTTTAAATATATACAATAACTGAATAGTTTTAATAATATTTAAACTAATAAAATCTGCTAAATATATTTTTTCAAAAATTCAAAAAGTCTATAAATAAAATATATGAAGTGATAAATTAATTTAGGATTTATATAATTGTATACAATAATACTATAGGCGGATCTCTGATTCTTCCGAACTTAAACTTCAAGTTAAACTTATGAAGCTTATATTTCATCTAAATTGGATAAAAACAACATATTTATATTTATTTATATTTTGTATATTTTGTAGGGCATGATGAAAGAGAGGATTATTGTAACAATTAGAGAATTTTTTTTTTGATTTTGAAGGAGAGAGAATATTAATAATAGAATGAAATAATTATTGTAAAAATAAAAGTGGAATGAATGGGTAATAAAGAAAGGAAAAGAGTGAAAGCTGGGAAACCATAATTACATCAACTCCTTGGCACACTGCCACTCATTGCATGCCACTTACGAAGAATGAGTGAGTGGAAAATGGCATCGATTAGTTTTTGAGGGCCTTTTCCGTAAACCTAACAAAATCATCATTCACATTCTGACTAATCAATTATCCCTTCTGCGTGCGTGCGTGCCTGCCTCCAACAAATTTTTATAATTTTATTCCAATTATATTCTATTCACTTTTTAACAAATCAGAAAAAATAATGTTACTATTTATTATATTAAACTCTTTATTTCTTCTGAAAACCATATAAATATAAAACAGATTATACACATCTATTTATACCGAGGCTAAATAACATATTACATAATTTACTTACATTACGTTATGCCCTATCTTCCATTTCTCACCCATCCCTTTTTACAATATCAAAAGTAACAAGTAATTACAGTAAATTTGTTTCGGTCAGGAGACTCATCAAACTAAATTGTTTAGTATAATTCATTTATAAATTTTATTTTCTTTACAATAATTATTTTAAAAATTAAATATATTTCTAGTATCTATTTTAAAAATTAAAATTTATATTTATCTAAAATTTTAATTTATTTTAATCTCAAACTTTAAAATAAATAGATATAATATTCTTAATGTTTTTATTCAAATTTTGTTTACGTATTAATCTTACTTATATATTAACATTTGAATTAAAATATATTAAATAATATATAAACTCAAATACCGATCCAAACTATTATTTAATAAATTAAAATAAATTTATTATAATTAAAATAAAATAATTATATTTATTTATTATTTTAAAATTTGAGGACAAAAATTATTTAATTTAAGATACAAATAAATTTTAATTTTATAAATATAAAGATATATTTAAATTTTTTTGAAAATTATGTTAAGTATGGGTGCCTTGGCAAAAACTGTGTGTGATAGGCAACGTGGAAAATGAAGAGCGGGTAAGAAGGAGAGAGAGTTACAGAAAGGAGAATTGAGTTGAGGGTATGGAAGAAGATGAAGAAGAGGGCCATGCCATGCTCATCACTCACCTTCACCATCACCATTTCTCTCACACACTCTTACCTTCTTTTACCCTTCAACCTCACCCTACACTCTCTCAACAACTCCCCAGGTCTTCTTCTTTCTCCTAGATCTACTCTCAATGCATTTTTTCTTCACCATTTCAAAAAAATCTATGCTTTTTTCCTCCTTCCCCTGTTTCTCTGCTCTCTTTTTTCTTCTTTCTTTTCTCTTTCTTTCAACCTCTTTTCTTCATTAACCATGCCAACTTAATAATCTTTGCTTTCTTAACCGCCTTCGGTTACTCTCTCTTCATGCTCTGTGATGTGCAATCATTCACACCACGCTTCATCACAACATAACCTAGGTGTTAGATTTTATGTTGGTTGTCTTGTGTGCGTGTGTTGCTGCTACATCAAATCCTGAGACTTGTGAACATTACTTGTTACTTGGCTATTGCTTGGTGTATGCTTCTTTTTGTTATCGAGAAGATTGATTGTTACAATTTCGTAGTTCTTGTGCATTTAAGATGCCCACTTTCACACTCGAAGCTGTCTGGATGTGTTATTCACTGTGTAAAATATTGATTGTACTTTCATGATTGTAAGTATTGTGAAGGACACATATTAAGAAGGGATAAAACACCTTGCTTTTCTATTTTTATAAAGCGAGGTTTCTTGTTTTCAGCATGAGATAGGAACATTGCTCAATGGATTTACATCGAACTTGGCCTTCAGTAAAATCATTGCAAAGTTAACAGTTCGAAATGCCCATTTTTGATTTACTCATTTTGTGGCCACTCAGAATCCCTAATCTCTAAGGGTATGTTTTAGAGCAGTTTTAAAAGGAAAGGGGAAGGGGAACAAAATTTTCATTTCTAATCAATATCCTCTGGTTTGATATTTTTTGGAAATACATGAAATAGAATAACAGATTCACATTGATTTGATGTCCTGATAATACTTGTCCTCCCTTCCATTTTGCTCCAGAACTCACTCCCAAACACACCATAAGTGTGTATTCTAACTAAGTGACTACCATTATTGGCTAAACAACATGTGATCATGATTCTGTGCATAATTTCTTTGTATTAGTGTTATACAAAGGAAAAGCTTTGTATTTGTAACTTAACTCCTTGGGTTGCTTATGTGTTTAAGTTGATTTAATCAGGTATCTTCCCGATCCTTGAAAGGCTGAGTCTTAATTTTGAGCAGAATATAAATCTGTGCATTAATTTTGTAGTATGATTCAACTTTTCCTATGAAACATGCTGGTCTTTCTATCCATCTTTGTGCTACAATTCAATGGAATTAAGTGTATGAATATCTTGTATGATCCTTTTCACAGATGGTCCTTCTATGGCATTGATGATTACTTCGTAGATGATTTCTGTGGCCTTGTAATGGCAGCTGGAAAGTCTGGAAGTTTCAGGATGATGGAGCCTCTAAAGCATGCATCTAAGAAGTCTCGAAGAGACAGGAGCCGAGGAAAATCATCTGGAAGGTCCTCCAGCGATGAAGCTATGGAACAACAAATTTGGAAAGATTTGCCTGAGGATCTATTTGAGCCTGTGATTGCACGACTTCCCATTGCAACATTTTTCCGTTTCCGCACTGTATGCCAGCGATGGAATTCCTTGCTGAGTTCTCAAAGTTTTTCTCAACATTGTGCTCAAGTCCAACAAGCGAACCCATGGTTTTACACTGTTACTCATGAACATACAAATTCTGCAGCCATGTATGACCCTTCTATGAAGAAGTGGTACCACCCCACTACATTAGCACTACCCGCAGAGTTGATAGTTTTGCCAGTGGCTTCTGCAGGGGGTTTAGTTTGTTTTCTTGACGTATATGGTCAAACTTTATATGTTTGTAACCCATTGAGTGAATCCGTAAAGGAGTTACCATCTTGTTCAGTAAGGGTTGGGTCTCGCGCTGCTGTGGGAATGACAGTAGATGAGAACTCAACTGGTGCTGCTGTCTACAGGATCATGCTGGTGGGTTGTGATGGAGAATATGAAATTTATGACTCGGGAACAAAGTCATGGAGCTATCCAGGAAACATGCCGGCGGATATTAAGCTGCCACTATCTCTGAATTTTAGGTCACAAGCGATTTTCATTGACAGCACCCTTTACTTCATGCATTCGGATCCTGAAGGGATTGTTTCCTATGATATGGCAACTGGGGTTTGGGTGCAGTACATAATCCCAGCGCCATTGCATCTGAGTGACCACACACTTGCTGAGTGTGATGGTCGGATATTGCTTGTGGGGTTGCTCACAAAGAATGCAGCCACCTGTATATGCATATGGGAGCTGCAGAAGATGACTTTCTTGTGGAAGGAGGTTGACAGAATGCCAAACGTATGGTGCTTGGACTTTTATGGGAAGCACGTTAGAATGAATTGCTTGGGAAACAAAGGCTTGCTCTTGTTATCATTGAGATCAAGACAAATGAATCGATTAGTTACATACAACATTGCAAGTAAGGAATGGGTGAAGGTTCCTGGGTGTGTGATGCCACATGGAAGAAAACGGCAATGGATAGCACATGGTACTGCATTTTATCCATGCCTCACTGCGACGGCTTGATTTAACTTGTGTAATACAGCAATGGCCTCAGAATATTTCCCTCGAATCATGAGGTTCCTTGCAATTTACCGGTGGTCAATGCTGATGTAGGATTGATAATGTTCATTGCTAGTTAACAAAGCAGATGGAAAACGATACGGGTTTGTATCGTACTCTCAAACATGCACTTCGATCACCTTGCTTTCAAGACCTTTTTCTGTTAGTATCATTCATGTTTTCTAGCTGAAAGCTCCAAACTAGAGCCGGAGCAACCAACTAATTCAGAATTGAAGCTTCCGTAAGTCAGGGGGAAGGCATATGAATGAAGATAGATCCTCGAACGTCTCAACCTGGACACTCCCTTCACAGGGACTATAACTATGGGTTACCCTGGTGTCACTAGGTACCTCATACTTTGCTCTTGCAGTCTTGCATTATATAACATGTACTTTTATACAAACCTGTCTCCAAAATGTGGGATCTTTCTTACACACGTGAACCTTTTCTCCTTCTCCTTCCAGCTTGTCACGGTTAAGCTGGGATTTCAATTTTGATGTCTCTCCCCAACTACGCATTGATGTAGTACACATTAAGGTCATTATTATTTTACTGTTTACGTAGTTGTCTATTTTCGAACCGTGGGAATAAAGAACCAACAACCGCTTATCTTTGTTCGGTTGAATACAGATAAACTATGATTTTTGATAACTCTATTTCACTGGTCGAAAGGTTGTGATTTCTTTCAATGTTTTAGGTTGCCAACCTGCTATGGCCCGAGGATATAAAAAATTATATTTTTGGCACAAATTGCTAAAAAAAAAATGCATGACATTATTGTCAATATCAATGAACCATACTAATAATTCAGACTATTGAACACCGCGACAATTGGCCTTTTTGCACAGAAGTTTCCTTACCGTCTGAGGCACTGCTCTCAAAACACTAGAGGAATGTAGCATGTTGGCGTTGGAATACAAACAAGCCCTACAGAGAATCTACTGAAAGCGTCATATAAACTTTTGTTAAATGTTGAATGATTGAGTGATATCATATATCTTCTTTTGAACCTTTCGGGTTGTTGCATGCACCATAACACTTCAAAATTCACAGCTAATTTTGAAAACTATTCATACCAACCCGCCCAAGCGTAAGGAATTAACTCTCTCGCATTCCCTTCTATAGTAGGAAATTAAAACAAGACGAATAATAGTTGTAACTTAAATTAAAAATTCTTAAAGTTCATCAAAACATGAACAGGAACCAGGTCTTGTACAAGTACATTAGATGTAGGGAAGTATTGGCATTTTCTACGAGGCTAAGAAAGAGAAGATGACACAACCCAAAACAAAGCTCCATTAATTAAGCCATGCCTCCACTTGTTGCTGTTCTGATAATCTGGAAGAGAGCTGAACCAGAAAAAGCGAACACAAAGGTTAATGGAACTCGGCAGAATATGACTGAAAATGCAAATGGGAAGAAAGGTAATCTAACAAACTCCTTTGGAGATATACAATACTTAACGAGATATATTTAAAACCTTAGCCCAAGCGACCGACATGCACGCACGAAATACAACGAATAAATTACAAGCCCCCACATTTATGATTCAGCAATAAGAATTGCAATCCAATTTTTTTTCAAATTTTTGTGGCACCGAAAGTATACCCTCTTCACTTCAGGGTTCCATGCCTAAGTTAGATAGGTATTCAAGTCCTTTGACTATAAAGGCGTAAGAATTAATGTTAACCACCAACATTTAGAGGAATGCAAGGCATACCACATATCATTTGCCAAAAAAAGCAGTATTATGATTGCTTTTATTCTTGTGTAATGATATACCTGAGAAGCTATGAAATATTTGTTAACATAAACAAAAGAACTATTACTCAATAACATAAAAATATCCAAATCCAACTCTTATATGCCAGATATGTTCCGTCAACAACAAATCTATACATCCCCCATGACAGGAATATAGACAAACTTCAGGCTTCAGAAAATGTTAATGTTTTCGTATTACGGTTATTATCATGTGTTTATGTTTTCACGTTATGAATTTATGATTATTATCATGTTTTCCCTTACCGTAAGAAAAAAAAAAAAACAATTATTTTCTATTTTCAAAGTATATTAAACACAATAAACAATAAAGAGTTGATTTTACTGATTCCTCTACAAACTTTGAAAACAAAGCAAATTGAAAACAATATGATGCATTTTGTAATTAAAACAAAAACAACAAAGACTTATCCTACCAGGTGAGATTAGTTACGCGAATCACATGTTTTCGTAATTAAAAGTGAAAAACAAAATAGAAAACTTTATCAGCGAAAGAAACGAATAATCAAGAGATGCTGAAATGATAGTCTTACATGAACCAATGACGACAAAGACGAAGAAACCCAGCAGCAGTGGACCAACAGGATAGTCTTTTCCCTTTTTAGAGGTTGTGTCCGGCACAAATCCTCTTTTGGTAATGTTCTTCTCAAACTTCTCCACCTTCCTGTCAGCAAAGCGCCTTGATGTCGTCTACACAGAACCACAAATTCCACGTTTCAATTTCAATTGACAATTCAAAAATCAAACAAACAAAATCAATCGACACGAGTTGTGTATCATAGCATAACACAAGGAGGTAAGGCACGATTTGATTTGGATTTGGATTTGGATGGCAGCAGATCAGGTCCAAAAGCTAGCTAAACTTCACAATCACCGGTAATTAATAACCACAAAATGCCGTAATTAATTTGACGGATAAAAAATAATCAAATAAGAATAAAAACCCTAGGTTAACAAAATTATGATCATAAACTAATAAGTTGAACAAACTTCTGATTTCAACGTGCAAACTTGATAATTGAGTAAATTGAAATTGAATTCTAATTTCTTTGTCCATAATTAAAAACAGGATAAATCAGAAATTACATATACGAGAGAGAGAAAAATAAAAACAATGTCGGCACCGGAAAAAGAACGTAGGGGAACTACTAGATCTAAATGAATAAATGAAAGTAAACGAAAGAAGAGGCACTAGAGAATGAAGTACCATGTTTGGTGTCAGAGAAAGGGGATCGCCGAGTGGTGGAAGAAACAAGAGATGGCCGGAAAAATGAAAGACGGTGTTCCTCCGGCAGCGCCCTCTCCAACCTTATTTTCTCGCGTGTGTGAATGAGCGATCCTAGTGAAACACGGTTTCCGGTATTTACCCCTCTTATTTATATTTAACATACCTAATTCTCTAACTGCAATTAATTTAGTGATCCAGCGAGAGTAGCGTCACCGCTTCTTCGCGATTGGGCCAAACCATTTATCTTGGACGCGTGGCGTATCCTCATTGGAGAATATTTTTTAACAACGTAGGTGAGAGAGTCTTCAAGAATGGGTATCATAACTTAATTAAAAAAGTGTTGATTATAATAATAGTAATTGATTGGGTTTTTTTTGACGGAATTAAAATAATGAATAATGAATACTAACATTAATAGAAGTTGCCTAAGCACATTGGAATGATTATTTGTTAGTATTATAAAGGGACATGATAAGCATCAACAAACCGTTTTTATCTACTTTCATCAACTCCAACATTGAGGTTATGAGAGTAAAATTAATCTTTTTAATATTTTTCACATCATTTAGTTACAAATTAGATTAATTTGATTTACATTTTATAATTTAAATTAAGTTCATATCTCTATTAATATATATTATGATAACAAAATAAAATAAAATAATAATAATTATTATAATTATTATGGCAAATAGTTTTTATTTATTTTGTTAGTTTTATAATTAAAAAATAATTAATTTTGAAAAAATATTAAATTAAAAAATTTCAAACAAAAGAATGATTAAATTTTAAAAAAATTATTTAAAAAAATAAATGTGGATACAAATATATATATATATATATATATATATATATATATATATATAAGAAATATAATATTATTAATTATTTATCTTTTACAACTTACTTCTTTTATTTTTATATTTAAATTTAATTTAACTTTAGAAAATTATACCGGTATAAAATTAAATTTAAATATGAAAATAATGGAGGCCGTAAAAGTTAACAATTTTATCTTAATATATACTAGTGTAAACATATATGTGATAATGCATCTGTATGTATTTTTTAAATATGCGTGATATAATATAAAAATTTTGTTATTTGGTTTAAATAAAGTATTATTTTATCTTTAATTATATTTTAAAACTATAGCATTTTCCATACTAACAATTCTGTTTCATTTTTATATCACATTGTGACAGATTGTTGTAGTCTTTGAGATTAGAAGAGAAGAGTAAATAAAAAATAAGAAATTAGACCTAAGAAATTGACTAGGATGTGAAAGAAAAAGGTTATACGGATTCTCCTATTTCATCTATATCTATATATATTGTGTTGTTTACTTTTAATTATATTTTAAAATCGCAAAACTTTACATGTTAGTGCAATATAACAATGAAGCCTTAGTTTAATGAAGACTCTTAGGGGGTTTGTATGTGATAATGGTTATACAGGAAATGATCTTCGAATATTAAAATGGCCAAATGCACTTATTGATGTCAAGAGAAGATGCACATAACATGTGGATTGTTTACGCGGTTACAATAATAAAATAATTCTATATAATATATATATATATATATATATATATATATATATATATATATATATATAATATAATTCACCAATATTTAATATACCAAGAATATAAATCTAATGATATGTATTTGAATGCGAGACGCTGAATAAATCACCTGGTATACCATTAAATTATGCATCAGACCACTATTTTATAAATTTATCTCAATTAATAATTATTTTAAAAATATATATTCAACTCCATGGTTATCATTTAATAAAAGATCAAAATAAATATAAATTTATATATTTTAATGTTCACTCATTATAGTTTAATTATTTTATTTTTTAAAAAAGTGTCAAATTAATTTGTTTTTTTCGTTTCAATTTGGTTCTGACTCTTTTAAAAGTGATTTAACTTAATCATTTTTATTAGTATTGGTGTTAAAGTTAGAGTCACATGTCAATTTGTGATGTTTTTGAATTTTTTTAAAATTTATTTTTGAATTATTTTTTCACATGTCATTTCATAGTTATGTTATATGGTATAGTAAGTGTGACATGATAGTATCACGATGTAGCAATAACATGTGGGCAAAGATTGAATTTGGTCCATAGGTAAAACCCTGTAAATTCTTTTTTCCTAAATAGTCCCAAATTCTAAGCCTTTTTGTTTTCAAAAAAAAGCATAAACCCTTCCTTCCTTTCTCTCAACTTCATCTCCATCTTTGAACCTCCATTCCTCACTCTTTGTTTGTATGTTTGTTTGTAGAACCAAGATTGTAGGGTCGTTCCTCGTAACAAGGCCTTTGATTCCTACCGATCAATTTCTTGTTTGGTGTAAATAAGTTTTTCTCGCTTTTTCTGTTCCTTCTACAATGCATGCAAGTCTTCCTTTCTTACATCTATCTTTTTTGGTTTCCATCTTGTATCTCTTCTAATCAGTGGTTGTGTGGGCATGATCAAATTGTTTTCCGTTGTCTCAGGTCGATGTTGAACTTTTGCGAGTTCGAAGGTGCCTTGAGGATTCTTAGAGTTTGTGTCTATCTTCGAAGGTGAGAGAAGCTAAACCTTACTTCTAGCATGATGATTTTGTTTGAATGTTAATTGCATGTTATATTGTGTTTTACAACTCAAATTGATATGTCAATGTTGTTCTTTGTGGGTGTGAGATGAGAAATCCCTAATTTCATGTTTGGGTATGTATGGGTTAGAAAACTTTGAGGGTTTTGTTGAATGCGTATGATTTAAGATAAACTCGATGGAAATTGAGATGGTAACGTGGAATTTGAAATGTTTTTGACTTATATGAGACTTAAACTAGGTTTTAAGTTCATTTGACTATGTCAAATGCAACATTTCCATTTCTGCGAGCAATCCTATCGTTGGGCGAGTGGGTTTTTCCAGCTTTGAGTCATTTTGCAAAAATTTGAATTCACGCTTTGTTAACTGTCAGATTGAGCTAAAATTTTTACAATAGGTCCTAGCCATATGATGCTTTGTTTTGAACTCTGTGATCTTTGTTTGAAAGTCTATAATGAGAGCAATTTTTCTTGTAAGGTTCCCATAGATTAGGTTGTTGACAACTTTGACTTTTGTCACTTGTTTAGTGCATAACTTTTTCTATAAGTATCCAATTAGATTAATTCTTTTGTTTTATTGAGTTCTTGATTCAATTATATTTCATTTGATTATTAAAACATAAATTTTGGATGTTTGTGCAAGTTGCAATTTTATTTTTAAAACCCCAACCAATTTGCATATGTGTTGTTAAGTTATTGAGTAAATTACTTGGTGATTATGTGAGGGGATGATATAAACTTTTGGAATATAAATTGTAACATCTATTCAGATATTACTAAATTTAAATAATATAAAATAAAAAAAAGTCACGTTTAATTAAATGCCTTTCCCAAAATGCGGGAAATTAAAATCCTTCTTAATTGTCATTCATAATAAACATAAATTAAACTTCAAGTGTTTACATTTCCAAAGCTGGGAAAATCAAAATCTGAGTTACAAAGTAATCAATGAAATCAAATCCCTAATCATCCCCGCTCCGGCTCTATTCCTCACCAGCATCACTTGCAACATCATCTGCTCCCGTGTAACACATTACACGATCATCGCCAAACACAAGCAAATAGGGTGAGCTAACAATATCAAATTGTATATACAATTCAAATATATATACATACATTCATCAAAGGAACTCTATCCTTTGATTTCATACCACATGACCACCACCATGTTATCCATGTTCTACGTCTTTAGATGATAACCTCAAGATACCCTTTGCTACCTCCACCTACAAGCTACAACTTGTAGAACATGTGCGGGAAACCTGCTACGGACCACACTCTGTAACGCCAGGTGGAGTTCCCAATACGAACATTAGTTCGTATTTGTCCCAAGACTACCAATTCGAGCCATAACTCAAGGAATTCTCATGTCCATCTGCCATCCCGAGCCACAACTTAAGGGATGCCATTCTGAGCCACAACTTAAGAAATGCCACGTGTTTAACCTCTATCCCGAGCCACAACTCAAGGGATACCATACCGAGCCACAACTCAAGGAATGTCACAACAAAGAAACAAGCCATAAGTCGTGTAAAACTCTAAGTCTCATTATGCCCCTGAAACTACTATTCCAAGCACACCATACCAATACTGTACCATAGACCCAGGATATACATGCTTCCACAAACCTGCCCACTTGTGGTCCTGCCTCTACGAACCTCCCCGCTCATAGTCTAACTCTACAGACCTCTCCGCCCGTAGTCCAACACTAGGGGTGGCAATTAGGGCCTGGCTCATTGGGCCGACCCGCAAGCCCGTGGAAAAAACGCAGGGCGGGCTAGGGTAGTGAGCTCGGAGGCCCGCATAGGCCCGCGACCCGCGTGAGCCGGCCCGCAAGCCCGCATAAAATGAAAAAAAAAACTTACACTTGTGTATATTAATTGCTTCTTTTATGGACTCTTGCATTAACGTTTCAAATTCTTGTATAACTGGAAAAGACAAGTATTATGTAATTTTTAATGTGCTAAAATTTAAAGAATACATTGTGTATGTCATAGTATGAATATGATGAAAATGTTGAATTATCAATTTATCATCTAATTCCTCAAAGTCTTTACTTAATTTTGTGAACTTCTTAAAATTTCCCAATTTTTAAACATTGAAAGTTTTATCATAAAAATTTTAAAAAAATATTAAAAAAAAGGAGGCGGGCCCGCGGGTCAAGGAGTATGCGGGGCAGGCCAGTGTTTTTAGCCCGCATAAAGTGTGCGAGGTGGGGTGGGCCAGCTTGCATTGTGTGGGCCTTATGTGGGCCGAGCCTAAACGGGTCGGGTCGATTCACATTGCCACCCATATCCAACATATGTGATCCAACAGCTACAAAATTCCCCGCTCGCAGCAGCCCTCAAGTGTGAGCACGGAACATGCGAACCTACCCGCTTGTATCCTCACACGAGAGCTACATAATATGAACCTCCCCGCTCATATTATCATGCGTTCACCACCAACCATGAACATACCCGTTCATGACACAATCAAGCATATTTTGGTCTAAGCCCAACATCACAAACACAAGCCAACAGAACACACTCCTCTTTCTGCTATCGCCTGGCGCTGCCTAAGCGTCGCCAGGTGACATTCCAGCGCAGACCGCCTGGCGAACACCTCTCACCGCCAGGCGCCAGTCAAATCCTGACCCACTGTTTTTAAGGCTATCGCCTAGCTAGTAACTCCTCTTCGCCAGGTGCCACGCGCCCTAGGGATATCCCTTATTGTCCTATTGCCTAGCGGTCCCCCATGTGCCGCCAATGCAAAGTAAAATTATCCTACTCTTATAATTATGCAAATCCATAATCAATAATATAGGCTTCCAGAAATAAACATGACTCACATGCACAATCTCAATTTAGATGGCTTTAGCATACGTGTACACAAGTATCACCATATATCATATGCATCAATCCCTATATATTCATATATATATATATATATATATATATATATATATATATATATATATATATATATATATATATATATATATATTCCTTTATATA
>Ga0214545_1006423_pt1 | contig 20473 bp, 6 predicted proteins | sample CNSS4metaG_FD_160064 | JGI IMG/M metagenome (GOLD analysis project Ga0214545, IMG submission 160064) | Root nodule microbial communities from cowpea collected in UCLA plant growth center, Los Angeles, California, USA - CNSS4 | ecosystem: Host-associated > Plants > Roots > Nodule | place: USA...
ATATATATATATATATATATATATATATATATATATATATATATATATATATATATATATAACCTAAAATAAGTGAAACGATGAGCTGGAAGTGCGATTTCTGCATAATCATGCAGCATTTTGATGGCTACGTAAGCTCACTTTTAGACAAATATGGTCTTAAGTTGGACATCAGTTTGTTAGTGATACAATCTAGTTCCCAGTTATAAAACAGACACGTACAATAACTTGTAAATAAATTCTCTATTTGCACTAACTTTTTATTTAATTATTTCGTAAAAATACAATCATATCATAATATTTGTAAATATTAAAATATTAAAATTACATTTTTATTTTTAAATATTAAAAATATAAGGTTCAAATTTCCACAAACAAAATAGGTTCCAAAATTTTTAAGAAAGCCTTGTCTCTTGTAGAAAAGAATTAATAGAACTTTTCCACGTGTGATGATATGGAGACATATTCCAAACCATAATAAATGTCCTTATGTTGGCTTTTACGTTTTAAAAATATTTTTCAGAACAACAAGAGATTAAAAAAAGTAAGAATATTTCATCCCTAAATATTATCCAATATCTTTCTTTAAATGTAATTAACATTTTAAAAATTGAAACATGAAAAAAGAACCTCTTAAAATTAACTTGTTCAATTTTAAATTACGGATATTTATATATCTATAATTGCAAAACAGCTTTAAGAATATTATCAAACCTTCATGGTGGAGCCTTTTTGTGTAATAGATTGTACAGGTAGAGAAATTCCTATAAGGAAACGCACAGCATCATGGTAGATATAGATCCTAATCACAAAAGTGCAAACAGGCAAAAATTAATGAAAGTTACAAATTTGTTACGTCTGTATATTAAGTTCTAAGTATCAACGTCATATCTCAAAAATGCAAAATACGATTTCTCAAACGAGGAGAGCGAAAAGATGGAAACCATTTTTTTCTTAATTATAAGCTTTCCACATTGACAAGATATTGAAAAGAGGAGGCTTTTGAAATTTACTTTTATTTTTAACCAATATATTAAAACCTAATTTTTTGAAGCTGTATTCCTCATCAAATTGTAATAAATGTTCAAAGTGACGTATTGAGCAAAATAATTTGGGAGAGGCACGATCATATCACCATTTCAAAAATCCGGCGGTGTTTGTTCACACTCATCTCTATTTGTTAGCGTAAATGGTTTAAAACAGAATCTTTGATAGTTCATACTAGCCATGTTTTTTATAACACTATTCAAATTTATCTTTATTTCTATATATCATTGGTTATTTGACTTGTGTTTTTGGAACATATTCAAATTTTCGAGTTTCAGTTTTAGTAATTGTTTTGGTTCAAATTACAAGTAGCCTCAAGCTATAGTATTGTCGTTTCTAGATGTGTGAATATCTTGGATTGTTGATCCAAAAATAATTATAGTTTTAGTGGTCATGACTCTCAATGAGACCAATTATTATGCTCGTACCATACTTAGTTGGAGATTTTCATATCATTGACTAATATAATGAATCGCAACCACAATTTTGAACCGTGTGAATCGAACAAGACGAAGCTTAACCAATGTCTTTCGAAATTTTCTTCCGGTACATGAAACTCAAAATTTTCGAATTTGAGTTTTATTGATGAAAAAACATAATTAAAAAGAGATATGATTAAAAGTGACCAACATAGTCCTATATTAGGATTCAAATTAAACCATCCTATCTAATTTAAAAATATAGAGTTAATCCACGTATTTAAGCTCAAACCTGTAAGGTATTAGAAATTAAACAAATGATAAAGTTCATCGATGGATGAAAAGGAACTAAAATGCTTACATGGTTAGAAATTGATATCAAGTCACTCATTAATGTCTAATTTCATGTTTAAAATATATATGTTTTGGTGTGAGGAGGTATGTTGAAAGTTTTACATCGATTAAAGATATATGACCAAATTACATTATATAAGTGGAACTGATCAACAAAATTATATAAGTAGGTGTCTCACCTTACAAGTTAATTTGTGAGGTTTAATTAAATTTAAAGTTAATTTCTTAACCTAATATAAGAATTACGATTTAGAATTCATCCTAATAAGCTTTGTTATTTATTCGGCCTATTGTGTCACCTATTATCAGAAGATTTGTTATTTGTTAAATCTATCGTGCAATCCGTTATAAATTGTTATCATACTATCTATTAATATCTAATTCCACGTTCAAAATACATATATCTTAATGTGAAAAAGGTGTATATTGAAAATCACACATTATCTAAAGATAAAATTATTTCATAATAATATATATTGCAAAAATAATCTTGAATTAGTTCTCCTTCAATCAAAATAAATTATGCAACTCACAAATACATATTGATTAAAGATCAACAAAGGTTCAACAACGATTCAACTTTAAGTCAAATCAATGCAATAATAAACAAAATCAAATAATTAAGATAAATAAAAGAAGAAGATAAAGCTAGGAGTTGCAGCTGGATCAAAGCAACTTACCACTTACTACCTAAAAGAGATGCAATTATAAAACAAAGGATACATAACTATAAGAGTAATGTTCAAGCACAGTAACTCCTACTCTCTTCTGAAGCAAATTACATATTCAACTAATAATTTGAAACTTAACGTTGTTTTTTTCGTAATTCTTTATCCGTAAGATTACATTCACCAAACTCTCCATAAAAACCCAATAAACAGAGCATAAAAAATTGTAGAAACCTCACCGCATCACCAACCCACGCATCCTACTTTCTGTTCTGTGTTTCGCTGGCAATGCAAATTAAGTTTGCATGATTATATGTATTGAGTGCGACAGTGAAGTTTAAAGGCAACTCGGTTCCTGGTAAGAGGGTGCTCCACAGTTGGTAAGTGGTGCAGCAAAGGTATACAATCTGATTCAAGTGTGACAACGAAGACTTGCAACAGCAATATGCGCAATAGTGGCTAGATATGCGTTCATGGTTGGTTGGTTCGTAGACAGAAACCACCACTGTGGGGTAGATGCTAAAAGAGTGTTGCTTATAAGAAATTTTAACCACGCTTGATTTCTGGATCTTGTTCGATGATGGTTGTTGCTCTACTATGAGAGAAAACACCAAGCTTTTCTTTTCTTCTTTTTTGGAGAGTTGCTAAAAGACATAGTTTTTATTGGTTGTAGTTATGGAGTTTAAGCATTTTGGTTAAGTGGTGAATTCTACAATATTTTCGGTGAAGTTTGGAACTGTTGTTCAAGGACGAAGATGTTTTCTGGATTTGAAGAACTTGGTTTCATGGTATATGCTTGCTAATTTATTCTCTTTAACCGATTTTGCGTGTGTGATTCCTTTTAACTAATGTAATGTTTTTGACATTTAAATAATTCTAAGTAGTTTTTGAAGATAATATAGTTAATAAAAAAATATTTATTTGTAAAATAAAATAACGTAATTCAATGTTAATTGATTGTATAAATTTACGTAATGAGAGAGATATAGTAATGATATGCTACAATTGGACAGTTACGAGTATGGGACGAAGACAGAGAGAGACCCAGAGAAAGAAAGATAGAAATGATCAAAGGTTGAATAGGTAGCATACGAAAGTGATTGATGCAAAAATTATTTTTAAATCACGATTCAGTAAAAGAGTAAAGCATGGACGTACTAATTTCCTTCCTACTGGTGTTTAAGACTGAAAGAATTAAAAACAATAAAATAAAACAGATTAAAAATGGATCAAAATTGAATTTTATTTAAAATTTGAATTTATTATTTTTCTTTACTGAAAAGTTTAATTCAAATTTTAAATTAAAAATAGAAAAGCATAACTAGACTATTATATTTGAATATGATTTGTATATTTAATATTAATTAGTATGTCTTTTGGAGATTATTTTATAATTTAATTATAATATACTTACCATAAAATAAAAATAAAAATAAAAATTGTGCACACAAGAAAACTATCTCTTTATATATATGGAAATTGTTTTAAGTTATTATATAAGAGAAGAAAAATGAGATTTTTTTTTATGATTAGCAAAGAATAAAATAAATTAAGTAGAGCACTTAAGGGGTACTCTAACCCTTATACAAAAAAGAAGGACCTGGACAAATAGATGCATTAGCTTAGCATCATGGCTCCGTCAAAACAAAAGATCATTCAAAACTAAATGATTACAATTTGGAACAATTTTGTGATCCACAAAATAAATGAGGCAAAGAGTATGCCTACCTAAAGCACAGACCCCTACCAGATTTTCGAATAGTATAATAATAGTGTACATTAATCAGATCGCATTCTTCCTAATGTCAATACTTAAGCATTTGAACACGTCCTTCTCCTCACGAAAGGAGGATAAACGCATCCAAATGGTCCTCCAAAATAACAAGAAAGATTAAAGTAGCGGAATCTTAATGAAGAAAAATGAGATTAATAAGAAGTATCTAATATTAGAAATTACAAATATAATAAAGAAAGGAAAAAAAATCAGTTCTATACATAATATTTTAAAATAGTGGTTACTTCTATAATTCTACAAGATCAGTTAACAGTTATATACATAATATTTTAAAATAGTGGTTACTTCTATAATTCTACAAGATCAGTTAACAGTTATATTGTTTAAAAAATTAGTTAACTATTATATTTCTTAAAAATTAAGTTAACAAGTATATTATAATGAATATATCAAAATTAATGAAAGAGTATATAAATGAGTTATTTGTCTTAATTTTATGAGTCTTATAATACTGCATACATTTGAAGACTACAAAAATTTATTGCATGGATAATACATATATCGTATATTTAATATATTTTACACAATATGTGGAGAATTGTAGAACAGAAAGTAAACATGAGATTACCGTTTAAATTGTTGAAAAATACAAGTGAGAATTATCAGATAAAATAACTTTGTTTTAATAAGTTTCATCTAAAAAAAATTTTTGAAAAGGTGCATTATAACATATATTAAGTTGTGAGTATTATTTAGCCATCCATCATGCTAAAGTTGGTGCCATATATATGATCATGAACGAAAAGACGAGGTGATATAATATGGACCAACTTTCTTTTTCATGGATCATATTCCATTGCTAATCCCTTATCAGGTACCCTCAAACAACATATCTATTATCCAAATTTACCTGCCAACCAGACGCCACCAAAGTTACATTTTTAGTTTAATTTTAAAGTCTATCGTAAATATGTGTATCTTTTATTGAGTTTTTACGAACATTTTTTGTATTTAAAAGTTTTAAATTTTTTAATTGTGCTCTTATTTAATTATAAGATTTTATAATTAATATAAAGATAATATTGAGATTATGTAAAATAATAATGATTATGTAATTAATAAAAATAATATTGATATAGGATTCACCGAAGGTGCACCTGTCTAGACTCCGCAGAAAACAAAGCCATTACGGATTATCATCCAACCATACAAGATTAATCTACTTTGCGCCTAAGACCAAAGAACAAGTCCAAAGGCTAGAATATTCTGTTACTCTCACTACATAACTCATTCTATTCTATTTAAGTATAAATAATGATTATTAGAGTTTAAAATACCTCTTTCTAAACATCTCCTATATCAAGAGATACATTAATAATACTATAACAAAGAATTTTCCTTAAAACTCTTTAAACACCATAACTTCACATGCTCACACATCATTCCATACCAATTGTCATTTTATATATCTATAACAACATTTTCACCTCAAATCATTACGATAAAAGCCATTAAATATGCTTAGTACCAATTATAGATCTTTTAAACATAGCTAAACATGGAAACAGGAAAAACAAGGCATCTAGCGCTATTTGCCTCCACTCGTCGCTTTGGAGCTGAAATGCTCTCAGACTTGTAGTGGTCATCAACACTCATCGCCACCTGGCCAGCACTCAGTGTCAATAATCTCGTAAAAGCTGGCACTCAATGGCCCCATTATTTATGGGGTTCAACGCTATATCAAAAAACATAAATTTTTGTGATGAGATTAAAAGAATTTTGACCTGTCCAATGATCAATTTGGTACTCCTTTTTTAATAATTTGAATCAAAATAGTTTTACATAAGATAGAGCTTGTACAAAATTGCTCAGATTTCAAATTATCCCATTCACATACCAAATCAATCACAAACACACAATATACAATTATCATCCAAACCATACCAGATCGCAACAATCATACAATCAAATTAAATTCATTAAAATCATCCACATTTCATCCCCAAACGCAAGACAGCAGCATCATGGAAAACTTTAAATTTATAAAAACTCACACACCATAGATCAAGACTAGCTTCCTTTACTAGTTATTCAACTTAAATAGTTCTAAAAAACACAAAAACATTTCAAACTTCACAGGATGCTCTATCTACACACAAAAACATTACAAAAACGATTAGGACATTCCGTTATGATCACTAATTAACAAAAACTCATATAGAAGATTAAAAAGACACATGCAAGCTGAAAAAACCTCACATGCAACATAAAATAGAAGAAGACCAAGAAAAAGGGGTTGAAAAAGTGAGAACTATAGAAAAGTATTTTCTAGAAAGATGGTGTATTTTGAAATAACGAAACTTGTTTATAACAATTTAATTTATATTAAAACTTTTAATATGAAAATAATTGAGTTTCATTATTTTTAAATCACTATCATTTTTAAAATGCCATTTTCTAGGATTTGACAAGTACCATGACAAGACAATGTAATAATCATGACACACAATCAATCAAAAAATTAAACAGAATAAATTCAATTAAAAATATAAAAATAATTTGAACATGACAAAAAAAATTAATAAAACTTGATTGAAAATATTCAAACTTCCTATAGACTTAAAAATTAATTAAACCTACATTTATTTTTATTCTTAGTTAAACACTCCTTTACACACAAAAACATTACAAAAACGATCAGGACATTCCGTTATGATCACTAATTAACAAAAACTCGTATAGAAGACTAAAAAGACACATACAAGCTAAAAAAGCCTCACATGCAACATAAAATAGAAGAAGACCAAGAAAAAGGGGTTGAATCTTAACTTACACAAACGAAAAAATTGATCAAGAGAAGTCAAAGAACTCTAGAAAAGTGTTTTTTAGAGAGATGGTGTATTTTGAAATAACAAAACTTGTTTATAACAATTTAATTTATATTAAAACTTTTAATATTAAAATAATTAAGTTTCATTATTTTTAAATCACTGTCACTTTTAAAATGTCATTTTCTAGGATTTGACAAATACCATGACAAGACAATGTAATAATCATGACACACAATCAATAAAAAAATTAAACAGAATAAATTCAATTAAAAATATAAAAATATTTTGAACATGACAAAAAAAAATTAATAAAAACTTGATTGAAAATATTCAAACTTCCTATAGACTTAAAATTTAATTAAACCTACATTTATTTTTATTCTTAGTTAAACACTCCTTTACACTTAGAATCACGTAGGAACTTGGCTAACAAAAATATAAAGGATTAAATATGTTTTTTGTCCTTTAATTTTCAGTGAATTTTGAAATTAGTCTATTTTGAAACTTTGGACCAATTTAGTCTTTCATCTTTCGAAATACATGAATTTAGTCTTTTTAATCAAATTTTATTAGGTTTATTTGATGTTTGGTACGCATTTTAGGATTGTATTTGAGTTGTTTATATTGTTTAATACATTTTTACTTTAATGTTAAGTCAAATACTATTATGAAATGTCCTTGAAATGTCAAATAAATTTAACAAAATTTGAGTAATAGAACTAAATCCATGTATTTCGAAAGATGAAAGACTAAATTGATCCAAAATTTTGAAATAGACTAATTCCAAAATTCACTAAAAGTTAAGGGACCAACAACGTATTTAATCCAAATATAAATAAAGGTTGGTTAATCAAGGTAATAAAATTCCTCAAATAAATAATGTAAAAGTTTTTTTTTATCGTTGAAATGATGGTTTGTTGTTCAATTATATGATGTATATGAAAGCTTGATGGATATTTATAGGAGGGACTTTAGATTGATAAGTAATGCAGTTTGTTTACAGTGTGGTCGTGATTGAAGTCTACAATTAGCGTACTTTCCTTGTTTATACTTTGCCGACAATTTATCTGTTTTACCAGCATTGAATGTTGGCTGAGTTGCAGCTTGGAAGCATCACGTGACAGGCACATGATAATATGTTTTGTTGATAGATTCATATTCTATGATGAATTAGGTGCACTACGCGAAAGGATGTTGATTTGTTTTGGACGGGTGAACTGTTTATGATCTTTGTTGGAAAAACACAAATAGATTAAATACTTAATTTATGTTTATAATATAAAAGATTCATATAATATATTAACTTTAATGGTTTGTTTAAAGTATCGGTGGGGTTGATTTGTTTTGTGGAATTTTGTTGAAAGAAGCAAACCCTAAGTTCTCTTTACAGATAAAGTTTGTTTGTATATAAATAGAATACCATTCATTCAGAAATTTAAAAGCCATTATGCAGTTGGTTTATAACTGATTTTATGTAGTCAAAATCTCATTTTCGTCCTCAATAATTCCTAGATAGACTTCTCAACAGATGATATCCTAATTATCGCACTTCGATTGCTGCTTCTCACAACTCATCAATAATTTGCCTGTCAGTTAACTCATTTTCTCAATCGATCATTTCATCACCTCCATTATTTATGTTTGTCTATGATTCTTTATTCTTTTAAGGTCTTCTAAAACTTTGCAAGAAGTCAAATTTAAGGTAAGTTGAAAATCTTGTCGACTAAAATAAGACTGTTTTATATTATATAAATGAGTGTAAATCTTATAAATCGATTTTATAAAATTAAGTTAAGTTTCAAGTCGACAAAACGGCTGAGATATTACCGGGGTTTGCTAGTGCAGATTGATATTGAAAGGAGAAAAAAAGAAGGCATGTCTGCTTTACTTGCACTCGAAAAATGCGATATTTGGGGTCCCGTGGGTGTGGGAGGATTGATACGTCCATGTCCGTGTGTGCAAATCCAAACTACATTTGATAATTTGACGTGGTGAATTTCATGGTGGGTCCATGGAACTATCCTAAGCAGTTTTCAGAATCTGGTAGTGAAAAACACACTCTGATCAATCTCCAATCATTTACTTCAAGCTGTGTGTTCATCAAATTCGTAGTTATTTTGACACATTCGTGACAGGCCACTTTAACAAGTGGTTAATTATCACTCCCCTTAATGCTTTGAGGGACATCACCACACCGAAAGTTTACAAATACTTGTTGCTTTCGTAAAAGAAATGCTAAAACACGCAATATATGTATAGAGTGCAGGAATTCAGGGTGTGCTGATTATAGATTTCAACGTTCAGATTATCAGGGAAGAAATGTGTTAGTGGCTTTAATGCTAAGGGAGAAAAAATCTGCCAACAAAAATAGAAAATAAGATAGCTAAATTTAAAGAAATATTGGACTAAATGGTAAAACGAAACCGTCAATGGTTTTGATGTCTAACAAGTGAGAGCGACGTCATGAGTATAGAATTTTAGCTAAAAATAAGGTCCCATATCAAATCTATCACCTTTCACTGCCGCTGCTTGATCACAAGGTTCAACCTTTCTTTATGCTTCATCAACTACATTTACATTTGCATGTATAAAACACCAAGAATCATAACATATAAGACACTTCAACACCACACCCATTTTATTTTATGTAAATATTTTTTCTTCCAAGGAATTAAATAAAACAAAAATGTCCAGGATAAGAACAAACTCTACTTGGCCAATAATTCACAAAAAATAGTGGAATAATCGGTCCAAGACTTTTTTATAGTCACGGATAAGTAGTTTTCTGGAAAAATTCAACTAGTTATTTTCAGTTCTTTTCCACTTTTTTTTATTTATAAAGTTCAAACTAGATACTTTACTTTGTAAAATCAATTTCAATTCCACTCATATTAAACTTCAATTGACACTGATGTGAGTTTAACAAAAAGTTACCAAGCGGCCTCATTTATTGCGTTTGAACCAATGTTTGCAAGCAAGCAAGTTTGACTCTAAAAATTATGTTAAACAACGCAATAAATGCAGAAATTACTATTTGTAGCTCCCAAAGGAACATATAGGTAAAAAGTGTAGAAAAATATGATTCCAAACCAAAGTCGTGGATATATAATGTGTGTTTATTTGTTACTTGAACAAGATAAAAAAAAAAACTCTCTGAGGCATACCATTTATAAATTTGTTAGAAAACATTCAAAAACAAAAAAGTTTCTTATCAAAGTGTGACACTTGCAGGGACATGGTCAAACGTAAGTTATTTCAGCAGAGAAAATGTTATTTGAGTTGATGTGGCGTATGATTTATGATTTATAGTTGCAGATTGAAAATGGTGAATTTGATTGGAAGTGAAATAATGAAGTAAGTTGCATGAAATACGATACGCACCTAAACCCAATAAGCGTGTATTTCAAATTGAGTGAGTTTGCGGCGTTTAGCCGCTGCTGCTAAATTAATTCATCAACCGTCAGTTGCCGACGCAACTCCCTTCTACCAAGTTAGGTGGCCCAATCATTTTCTTCAGATCTTTTTTTCCTCTTTTTATTCTTCTTCGTTACAGGATATATTAGCAATCTAGGAAATAAAATCGTATAAAGTAATTTTTAAGAATTAAACATTTGTCAATGTATTCCACTAATTCTTGGAAACTAATTTAATAGATTTCTTCATGCTTAACAAAATATTTATTACACTTCAATAAAGAATTAAACATAAGTCAATTGATCAAGTTGGCTTAACACGGGATGAGACAAAAGTTTCTGTATCGGGCATATCTCTGCAAGAAAAATTAATTTAATGGTAGATAATTATAGATCGTAATTAATTGAGTAATTTGAACAAATAATTTAATTTATTAACGATACTGGAGCAATTATGATGATTTTTGTCCTCAGTTTTCATTATTGTCTGGAACACGTGAATTATCTAGTTAGTATTTTTTTTATTACCTTATTTATTTTAATGAGATTAAAATTTATGTTTATATTAATTTTAATTTTATATAATTTTTAAATGAAATAATTTGAATTTCAAAGTTCAAAATTGAAAAATAAATACACATCACGTATCAAAATGATTATGGTTACCTCATCCACACTACCTAGTTTCTATAAATTTCATACTAGACAATAGGGTTACTATAAAAAGTCATCTACACTACCTAGTTTCTATAAATTTCATACTAGAGGGTAGGCTTAAAATATTCTTTTAGTTCTCTAATTTTTATAATTTTATTTTGTTCAATAATCTAGTCTTCGAATTTTATTTTATTTCGTTAAATAGATTGAATTTTTTTTAAATTAATATATCAAATATTTTATTTAAATAATTTAAATATTAAAATTAATTTTGTTTTGTAGATAAAGTGATTTGATGTATTAGTTATAAAAAATTTTAACTTTAATATAATAAAGTTATTTTAAAAGTTATAAGACTAAGTTGAATCAAATAATAATAAAGGATTTAATTAAATTTTTAATAAAAATTAAAGGATCAATATAGGAGTTTAATCTGATTTGAAAACATATGTGCATGTATATTATTTTTTTACTGTAATAAAAAAATAATAAAATAATAACTACAAAAGCAAATATGAAAAGAAATTTACAACGTAGCAATTTTTTTATTTTGTAAATATTTTTAATTTTTTTAGTAGATAAATTTTATTTATTTAATTTATAAAAATATTTAAATTTTAAAAAACATGATTAAATTTAAAAAATCAATAAAACATTAACTTGAAATATAGAAGTGGATATCAAAAAGGAAAATCCTTTTATACGTAAGTATAGATTTTATTTTATTATGTAGATAATTTTTATTTATTTATTTAGTACAAAAGTTTTATTTATTTAATTTAAAAAATATTTAAATTTTAATAAATGGTTAAATTTAAATAGAAACAATAACTTAAAGAGTAAAGTGGAAAAAAATTGGACAACAAAAAAAAAATCTCTTTCTAAATAAATAGAAGAACATCATTAGATTATTATAAAATTCTTCAATAATTCTAAAAAAATTATGAATTTTATAGATTCACACTTTTCCTTCTGTTTTCTGATTTTCTTATGATAATGGAGTAATTGCTCCATTTTTTTTGTCGTCTGCATCTTTATTGTTAATATATTATTTTTACTGATATATATATATATATATATATATATATATATATATATATATATATATATATATATATATATATATATATATATATATATATATATATACCATTTCATGGTCATAATTTTATAATACATATAGGAAGAACATTGATTAAAAAAATATTGAATTCAATTCCTTATGATAAAATACATTGAAAAGTCACACAATAATAATACCGTTACATCTTCTTCTTCTTTTTTTTTACTTTTATTGTTTTAGTTACATTTTAATGATGTTTGTTAACATTTCGGGGTGTTGGCATGATATATAGTTTCGTGTGTTTGATTCCTTTTTAACCTTTTTTTTTGTTTAAAAATTGTATTTTTAAAACAATTTGATAATATTAAAAAAATAATTTCTTATCCAAAATGGATCTGTTTAGTAAATATTTATCTAATAAAATGTCCTGCAAACTTATTCAAATTGTATATTTTTAATAAATGCATTGTATAACGTAGTAAATGTTTTCTTGAATTGATAACAGTCACATTTTAGTAAATGCATTGTATTTCAATTTAAGATTTAGGGTTTTAGGGTAAATTTAATAAAAAATATTTAATTTTATGAATTAAGTATATTATTTAATTTTATTTAATTTTATATAAATGAAGAACTACATTATTTTTATTCATGTTCATTAGAGATTATGTTTATATTTTAATTAGCTCACGGTATTAATGGAATCGTAACAATATATAGAATTCCATAGCAATATAACTTGAACTAAATAGTTTTATATTTTGTGTTCCGTCAAAAGGTGTGGTCCAAAGTTGTTTTTCTTTTACAAATCAAAAAATGCAATAAGTTTACCTTTTTTATTACATATATATAAACTAATTAAAAATTAAAGAAGAAAAAAGAAATATAAATAACAAAAAATAAATAATCTTGAATTCAACTTTGAAAATGACATTTAAATAGATTTTTTTAAAATGAGATACTAACAAATATTAGAAAAAGTAGTTTAAATTATTTAAACATTATTATATATTTTTTGTTATTATAAAATATGTAGTACAAATAATCGAGGTAAAGTAATGAAGACAATTGATTTTAATGATCAAGTCTAAGTTCTATCAAATTTAAGGACAATAAATTTATCAATAATTTATATATTTTAAAATTATCTTTATAATATTTAAATATGTAGTTGAATGATACTTCCATATCATTTATATCCTCAAATTAGGTTAATTGAGAAACTTTATGTTATACACTGTTTATTGCCTTTTTAGTAAAAGCAGCATGCATGTTAGTCAATTTAGGGTAATTTAGTGAAGAAAAAAATAACGCATCATTCAATTATAAACGGGCCTTGTAATAAATATTAAAGATTTTTTTTTTCATAATAGTGTTAAACATAGGGATGGAGGGAGTATATGTCGTTTATAAATATAAAGACAGAAATTAATTTGAGGATGAAGTGGGAAAAAAATTATTTTATCATTGAAAGGTGAAAACAATAATCAATTTATTTATTTTTAGATGACTAAAATAGCAACCATTATTGGACCAAGAGAGTAAACTAAAAGTAAAAGGTAAACTACTACCGTTATACAATCTTTAAATTAATATATATCTATATATCTCTATATATATTTCCCTTTTATTTTTATGTTTTTAACTTTCAATGTACTTAAATGTAATCAAAGTCTCTATGCTAATTTTTGTTAAGATCTGAAGAAAAAAGAATAGTTGAAGATATAAAAATGCTCACAAGAAGAAAGATCTACCCAAGAAGTTGATTGGAAAAGCAAAAGTAACTGAATAAATGAAGGTTTTTGCTTGACAAAAGTGTTGAAAAATTAATGATTTCTTTGAAATTAAATTTCTTGTGCAAGAAACTTTTCTTAGAATGTTTGGTAATAAATAACAATTTTTTTATGGAGTATTTCGTTTGAGAAGCTTTGTTTAACGTGAAAACGCTCTTTCTCAACAATCCTTTTCATAAATATCCCGATTTGGTCGAAACGGAAAAAAAATAAAAGAATTTATTTGGAAAATATATAAACTGTTTGGATATAAAAGTGATTAAAAAATATCTTTATATTCTTGAATTAAGATACAATCATGAATAACTTTTATCTTGAGTTGGAAACAAGGTTGTTCAACATCTTAGCTATAATCCTTGAGCTCAATGCAATTCTTTTTGTTAAAATTACAAAAAGATTGATACGAAATATTAGGATTTGAAAAACATCTTAGCATTGGTGAATGTTGAAGAAAAATATTATTTTATGAGTATAAGTGAAAAAGAGAGAGAGGACAGATCTATTCCTAACAAAATGTATTACGTTTCATCAAAACTCATTCACCTTTTTCTTAATTTATTAAAATAAAAAATATTATATTTGTAAGATGGCAGTATATGTTCCTAAAGTAGCATGTTTTTTCTTCCTAACATTCTATAAAAAAAAAATGAGACACTATTTTCTACTGAATTAACAATTTGAAGTAGTTGTGCCGAACCTGATCATAAATCATGCAACTATGAATAAATCAAAGTAGCATATGATAATAACATTTAAAATATGACTTGAAAAAAAAAACTATAAACATCAGAAAGCATTACTTGTACAAATATTACGTGTAAGGGTCAAATGTATACTCTCTAGTCATGATTTTTTTTTTTTATGACATGTATATTGACGATGTTATTATTGTTTTTATCAATCATTTACGTAAATGAAAAAGTGTGGTCAAGATAATTATATAATAAGAAAATTTTTAAATAGTAACTAATTTTAGAGATAACAAAATAATTAGTTATTATAATGATTAATTTATAAATTAAAGATTTTTATTATCTAAAATATCTTCTATCATCAATAAAAAATTATAATTGCCTTTTTTAATTTAAACACTAAATTGAACCCTAAAATTAACTACAAAAGTTTTAGTTAGTAAATTGAATTCCTTCAAATCAAACCCTTTAAACTTTTTACAAAGTATAACTTATCAAGGTACAATATCAATTAAATTTAAAAAATTAGTCCGACAAAATGTGCAAAGTGCAAGAGAACCTAATTAGATGAAAACAAGTAAATTAAAGCATCGGAGGTGACACAAACCAAAGAGAGACAGTTATAGTAATAAAATAAACCAAACAAAAAATACAAGTGGATAGAAATTAAAGGAAAAAGTAAGTGTCACATGAAAATAATTTGTAGAACCTCTTCGATATATTCAAATTATGTCATATATTTATAATTTTCTATTTCTTGAAAGAAATTAGTTCCCCTTTTAGGTATGATTTTAGTTATAGTGAGCCAATTGAATCCATTTTGTAGAACCAATGTATGATTTTAGCCTTATAAGTTCTTCTATTAATAATTTATTAACGTGATATTCATTGGAGGGAGGCACATGTAACATTTATATGTTGATTATCATATTAACCTAACAATTTTGGCATGTCATCGTGGTCTTTAGTAAGACATGTGTAATGTTTTTTATAAGTTTCATAATTATGTAATTTTAGTTTTCCAAATTTTATAATTATAGGGTTTCATTCTCCTAAATACGAATTTGGCACGGTGATATGGTAAATTTTCACAAAGTAAGTATTACATATCACAAATATTTTTTAAATTTAAGAACTATTTAAAAAAAATTAAATATATAAATTGAAATAAATTTATTTCTTATAAATATTAAATATAAGAAACACCAAATATACTTTTTACAAGTATTTCTCATAAACATCAAGTATATAACATTAAATATATATTATTATTAAATGTACTAATTAAAATTATAAATAACACTAGAAATATCTCATTTGATATACTCAATATTAATATATGTATGGTATGAACATGTTGGTCAAATGAGTTCATTGAATTGATCGATAGAGAGATCAATATATAACATACAGATCGAGACACTCGATTAGTCAAAGAACTTGTGTGATTATATATGATTAACTAATTTAAATATGATTTAGTGAAGATAAATCTTAAATCAACCAAATAAAGCATTAAGGTACCAATAGTAAGTAAAAACCCATAATGAGTATTATAAATAAAATATCCAGGTAAGATAATTATTTATATTTGTTACATCATTTTAGATGTCATGTTTCTCTATCTCTCTCAACTAATTGTGTATTTTTTATAAAAGGATTAGAGCACCTCTTAAGTGTTCTTTTATAATTTATTTATTCTTTGTTGATATAAAAAACATTGTTACATCATTTAACACACTATATATTTAGATTATTATTGACTTAGATATCAGAGTGACTTTATAGGTACTTCGAACATTCTAGACACGTAGAATATTGTGCACACAAAAGACTGAAGGCTAAAATCGTTGGAAGACTGAAATGTGTCTGACCAGACTTGTAAAAATAATATTATATATAATTAAGGTAATTAAAATGAGAATGAATAAGAAGATACATTTGAAATAGTTAGAAAATAAAAAAAAAATACAATTAAGTAAAAAGAAAGAAAAGAATCAAAATTTTAATGTAGCTATGAAACATGATTAATGGGGGAGATTTTTGGTTTAAGAAAGAGCTGGTGGGGGAGCAGGATTCCCGTCCTAATCATCTATCTCTTCTTATGCCCATATTTTAAAAAATAATTACACCAAAAACTCCACGTTTTTTGTAAATATCTTACAAGCCCTATACTTCCAACAAAGTGTATATATAAGTCCCCATAACGCTCCCTCAACTCAGCAACAACAATTGCTGTAACATAAAACTTAGATTTCAGTCACTGAAAACATAAAAAAACCCACATGAATTGGTTCCTAAAATCATCGGAAGCCATGTCCAACCTAAATCCATTCAACATCGCCATCATACTCATCCTCCCACTAACAACACTTCTCTTTGTTTTGCTACATCGTACTCGTCGAAGAGCACCGTATCCGCCGGGACCAAAGGGGTTACCCATCATAGGAAACATGTTCATGATGGACCAGTTAACCCACCGCGGTCTCGCCACCCTCGCCAAGCAATACGGCGGCGTTTTCCACCTCCGCATGGGCTTCCTCCACATGATCGCCATCTCCGACCCGGAGGCGGCGCGTCAGGTTCTCCAAGTCCATGACAACATCTTCTCCAACCGCCCCGCCACCATCGCCATCAGCTACCTCACCTACGACCGCGCCGATATGGCCTTCGCACACTACGGCCCCTTCTGGCGCCAGATGCGCAAGCTCTGCGTCATGAAACTCTTCAGCCGCAAGCGCGCCGAGTCCTGGCAATCCGTGCGTGACGAGGTCGACGTTGCAGTCCGCTCCGTCGCGGCCTCCGCCGGAAAAGCCATCAACGTCGGCGAGCTCGTGTTCAACCTGACGAAAAACATCATCTACCGCGCGGCCTTTGGGTCGAACTCGCAGGAGGGGCAGGACGAGTTCATTGGGATTCTGCAGGAGTTTTCGAAACTCTTTGGCGCTTTCAACATCGCAGATTTTATACCCTACCTCGGGCGCGTGGACCCGCAGGGGCTCAACGCGCGCCTTGCTAGGGCTCGCAGCGCGTTGGATAGCTTCATCGATAAGATCATCGATGAGCACGTAGAGAAGAAGAAGAAGAATGAGAACGGTGTCTGTGATGGAGAAACGGACATGGTGGATGAGTTACTCGCGTTCTACACCGAAGAGGCCAAGTTGAACAATGAACCTGAGGATTTGCAGAACTCTATCAGACTCACTAAGGATAACATCAAAGCTATCATTATGGTATCTATGGATTCCTTCTATTTATTTTTTTTATATAAGTTTATTATTTTTAACACATCAATATTTGTTATATTATTTATTTCTCTTTTATTACCATATCCTAATCTTTAACAAAGAAATATATTTTTAAGAACCATTTGATATTTTTTTAAGGTGTAGGTATCATTTTCCATTTCATAATCCATGCTATCAAATATTTTCGCATGTCACTATTTTGTCTTTAGTGTAACTTAGACATTATTTATTTATTCTCTTTTTCTTATAAGTATTTTTAGAAAAGTTTACACGAACAAATTGTCACCCTGTTTGGATTGCTTTCTAGTTTAGTGGAATTTTTTGATTGTGAAATATAAAATTGTAAAAGGTGTTTTTTTATGCAAGATTAAGAGCATTGGTTATAATAGAAAAACTGGATGAAGAATTGTACTTTTAAAAGACGTGTTTGTTGGGAAATTAACCCGGAATATATTAATAATTTTCTTATTATATTCATTCTCATCCTTGTCGATTTACACCGCCTTAAAGAAAGTGCCTCTGCTAGAGTTTATAGCCAATATGTGTAAAAATATCCACTTTCTTAATTATAATATATTATTTTTGGAGTTAAATTTCTAAATTCTTTAAAGGATGTTTCATGTCTTTTTCTAAAAAGTATATTAAAATTGTAATTTTTTTTTTTTGCAATAAATGAATAAATTTGTACTTTTTAGACTTTAGTTAAATTTTGAATATGTGTACATATTACACGAAAATACATGCTAGCTGTTAAAGTATATGCATCTCTGTCTGTCATGTTGAAAATATATACATAGGTATTTGTTAGGGAGGCTTCGATTTGTCAAAAGTTGGTTTATTAGTATATTTGCTGAATTGTCAAAAGTTGATTTACGTGTCTTAAGTTAGAATTTTTACATACAAGAATTTCTCCATTTATATGAGCACGTAGCCAACACTATAAATTAAAGTATTTTCTGGAACATGCGCGATTCGTTTTTACTTATTAAAGTAGGTTGAGTTTATTTAGAAAAATTGCAAATTGTATAAGAAATAATGTATATTATCACAGAAGAAGATGTCTCCAAATCAATAATGATTATTGTTGCTGAAATTGAAAAAGTAAATGCAAGTTTACTATAGTTATTGTGATAATTATAACTGGAGATGAAGAAATAAAGTAGATAAGATTGAGAAGATACAGAGAAACAGCATCTGGAAACATAAGCCACCACCAAACATAGTGGGTTTAATTTGGGTTGGTAGCATTTCCCCCTCCATCATATAACACCTTTTCCCTTTTCTTATTTATTTTTAATTAAAGTTTGGTTTCGAAAGCAAAATTCAATGGTAAATTTTTATTTTAGCGTATGATGGTGGTAAGTAAATGAAAAATTGATATTCATGAATGGGCTGTGGGTACCAAATCACTTTTGGCATTTATTTATCTAAAGTTATGTTCATCAATAAATAATTGAGATGTGACTTTAAAATAATTATTTATTTTATTATTTTTATTCTCTTTAAAAAATATTAGTGTAAACACAGGCGCTATCGCGCCTGTGTGTACGCATTTTTTGAATTATATTAATAATTGATGATATTGTAATGTTATTAATTTAATAAACAAAATAAAAGTATATTTATAAAAAATAAAATAAAATGTACGGAGAAAATAAGAGAAAAATAACTGTTGATGAATAGTAAGAGAAAAAAAGAAAAAGGAGATAAGTAAATAATTTTATAAAAACTTGTAAAAGTAACTGTTAATTTTTAAAAATTTAATAAATAATTAAATTATAAAGGGTAAAGTTGAAATTATGAAATATGGACATAAAAGAGGGAATTCCCCTTGTATATAGTTATAGATGAAAATTTGAATTTCTTTGGTGACTGTGTTGTGCTTCTTCAATACAGGATGTGATGTTTGGAGGGACGGAAACCGTGGCATCGGCGATTGAGTGGGCCATGGCGGAGCTAATGAGAAGCCCAGAAGACCAAAAGAGGGTCCAACAGGAGCTGGCGGATGTAGTGGGCCTGGACCGTCGGGTCGAAGAGTCCGATTTTGAGAAACTCACATTCCTAAAATGTGCCCTTAAAGAGACCCTACGCCTCCACCCTCCGATCCCGCTCCTCCTCCACGAGACGGCGGAGGAAGCGACGGTCAGCGGCTACTTCATCCCCAAGAAGGCGCGCGTGATGATCAACGCGTGGGCAATTGGGAGAGACAAAAACTCCTGGGAGGAACCCGAAACATTCAAACCCGCCCGGTTTTTGGAACCGGGCGTGCCCGACTTCAAGGGTAGCAACTTCGAGTTCATTCCTTTCGGGTCGGGTCGAAGGTCCTGCCCCGGGATGCAGTTGGGGCTGTACGCGCTTGAATTGGCGGTGGCTCACCTCCTTCACTGCTTCACGTGGGAATTGCCAGATGGAATGAAACCCAGTGAGTTGGACATGGGTGACATTTTCGGACTCACCGCTCCAAAAGCCACGCGACTCGTCGCTGTGCCAACCAAGCGCGTGGTGTGCCCTCTCTTTTAGAAAATAAAAAAAAAATAAAAATAAAAAACAAAA
>Ga0214545_1006424_pt1 | contig 20472 bp, 15 predicted proteins | sample CNSS4metaG_FD_160064 | JGI IMG/M metagenome (GOLD analysis project Ga0214545, IMG submission 160064) | Root nodule microbial communities from cowpea collected in UCLA plant growth center, Los Angeles, California, USA - CNSS4 | ecosystem: Host-associated > Plants > Roots > Nodule | place: USA...
AAAAAAAATTAAATTTAAAAAAAAAAAATTAAATTTTAATAAAATTTTTTTTCTTATTTTTTTTTTTTTTTTGTAATTTTCCTTTCCAGCGATCTCTCGAAGTCTATACTTTTTGAGTTTGTCTTTCTAAGCAAATAAAAGAATAGTGCAAAAGATAAGTGTATAAAAATTGTACTTTGTAGTAAAAAGTAAGTCGAGGTTAATTTTGCTAAAAAATTTCAACAATTTTTTTTTACAACGAAATGAACAGATTATTTAATTAAGTTTTATTAATTAATATATTTTTGGAGAGAAATTTATTTTTGTAAAAAAAAAAACATAAAAAAAAGACATGATTATGTGACGCATTTTATATGTAGTCAGTTGGTTGGTCGTTAGGTGGTTTGCTTTCGGTTGAAGGATTCTTTGTTTCGTGGGTTGCTTGACTTATCGATATCTGAGGTCCTTTTCTGTTCAAAGGTTTGACCAAATTTTCACGATTCATTTCCCCAATTACTTTTTTTTTTTATTATCCTTTTCTTTTCTCTATTTTTTAATTGCTTTCAAGAACTTTCGGAAAAGAAGCCAAATCAATTACTCCTCTTTTTGTGAATCCCATTAGCCACACCGAAGAATATCCTTTTCTTCCACACCAAACTTCCCAGATACTCTAACCATCCACACTTCCTTTTCATTCAATTCAATTCTTCACACATTTTTTTTCTTCATAAAAAACCTTATCTTATCTTTCTCTAAATCTCTTTTCTTTCTTTTTTTCAATTTTTTTTCTAAATTATTTCTTTTGTTCATCACTTCAAAAAATATTATTTCTTGTGTTCTTCTATAAGATGGTTTCAAATAGATTAACTATTTTATACCTTTCTAGAAAATTTTAATATATGAAAGTTATGTTTGACTAATACTCATCTATAAAGTGTGGATTAGGTAGTATATTGCCTTTGAAAATAAGATAGAATAAATTATTACCTAATGTGGTTCATCAAATATGAGATGAGTAACTTTTTAAACAATGGGACAAATTATCTTATTTTATAAGAATGAATGAATAAATTAAAATAGATCTTTTATTAGTGGGAATAAAACATATATTGTTTATAATAGGAGTTTTTTTTTTCACATATATATAAAAAGGCAAGACATAAAAGTCCATAAATAAAAAATAGAATAAGCTTTGAAATGTCGTACACTTTCTTTGATCCACGAGTGAGAGAGTTATTTTTCACCTAGAGTATATTGCAAGGAAGATATGTTAACTTCACTAATCATATAATGAGCTCGTATTTCAAAAGGATGGGCAAATCTTAAAATATAATTTTTTTGAAATAGTAAATAAATCATTTTTTTAAGTTAAAGATAAACAACATTAAGATCAAGAGAACTTTGAAGGAGGGATTAAAAAATGTCTCAAGCTTCATTTAAAAAGTTTTTACTTGCGATTACAATTTTTTTAACTTAAATCAATAAGTAAATCAAACTTAACCTAAATTTCGAGTAATGCAATTTTAATATATACTTATAAGCTTATATCACAACCCAATATTGTACGTAAAATACGTATCTTTCCCCGTAAATCTCTTATGATGAACGAAGAACCATTATTCATTCTTCCTTCCAAATCTTCGCTCTATAGATTGATCATAATAGATTGTAGCTCTATAGTTATGACTTACACATTACTATATTCTTTTATCTTGAATTTCGACTTGTTATTATATTTAGTTTTAGTTATTAATCATGTGTTGGAGTTAAAATATATCTTCATTGCTTTCATTGAATTATTTTGATCATAGTTTAAAGATATTAGAATCGTTTTCAACTATTCGATAATATATGTTTATTAATTAATTAATTTATTTATTTATGGATTAAAGTATAAGACTAATGTTATTATTTAAAAATTTAAGGATTAAATACATTTTTAGTGTATGAAAATATTATATTCATTAATTTTTAAAGTCTTGAAACAAAAATATATAAAAATTTTAGACAATGATGAATTTTAATTTTAAGTCCAACTTTAAAGACTAAAAATATATTTAATCCAAAATTTAAAAGTTATTTGATTTTTGTCAAATTTTGGTACTAATATTTTAATATTAAGTGGGTCATCTTGCATATAATTTCAAATCAAACTTTTAAGGGATTAAACATTTGAGTAATTAAAACTTCTATGCAATATTATAAAATTCACACAACAGTTTATAACGTCTGTCTGCTTTCCAAGTTAGAACATTTATTATTGTGTTTGTTTGTCTATAAATTTGGTTCATCGCGATACCACATTGATATTTGACTCTCATATATATATTTGTTTGAAAGATTACTTTTTTAGAAAAACCTTACACTTAAGTAATAATTAATCACATTTTGTTATTCTAAGAATTTCTGAAAATAATTTTTCTATTATAATTGATTATTTCACAAGAAAATACTTATGCATTAAAAGTTATCTACAATTTTTTGGGAACAAAATATTTGACTATATGTAGGGATAATTAATTAAGTATAATATAGCCACTTTATATATATAACTGTATATATGAGCTCACAATCTCTTTTCAAATATACACAAAAACTTATAATAAGTTACAAAAAGTTTGAAACATTGGTAGGAGAGATAAAAAGGCAATCTATATCATGGTTAAATCTTAAGGAACAATTAATCAAAATGATGAATTATTTAAAAACTTTCATTAAAAAAATGTTTAACGTGGAAGTTGTTTTATTTTTTTCAGTTGTATCTTCAATAATGCAGTGAAGGATATATTTCATAACAAGAATTGTTTGGTTCGTGAGATGGAATTTCCGAGTCGGTGCTAACAACTATATAGGTATTTTAATAGCGTTTGATAGTGTAAGTACCTCGTGGGATAGTTATGGCAAAGGCCATAGGTTTTTTTTTTTTTTCTTTTATTCTTTCTCCTTTTTCATTTTATTATGTTTACTCATCTTTTACCTTTCTTCTCTTTCTAATTTTTTAGAATGATTTTTAATCCTTTTTCGCAAATAAATTCCACTAACTAGAAGGTGACTAATTATAGAATATTTTTAAGTTATCATATTTTGATTTAAACTACAATTTTTTTTTTCTTTTAATTTGTTTTGGCTTTGTATGTGAGTGTTTTCAAGTTTCATAAATTTTCTCAGTTGAAAATTGTTATCCTTTAACCTTGTTAATCTTTTGATGAGTATGATTTAATTGATTTAGTGTTGTTTCTTTTGCAAGATTGACGGGATTTCCCCCTTTTTTTTTCTATTATTTCAAAAATAAATAATTGTATGAGGAAAAATATTTTGAATTAAATTTGAATTTTATTATAATTACAAAATATTGAATGTTATATATAACACCTAGAAAATAGTTAAGAGTAAAAGTGATATTCTATAAGTTGAGTTTGGATATCTCACTATAAAATACAAAGTTTATAAAAAATAACATTTTTCTAAAAACTATTCCTTTATCTTTTTTATATTTTCTCTAATATTCTAACAAACCTACTCATCTTTTTAAATTTCAAAGTTCACCATAGTAGTCTTGATGCAGTGAACAAGTTTATCATGTCATATGAGGAGGACTTAATTCTTGATATGTGACTAGGTGGAATGATAAATCATATGATAGATGCAAAACTTTGAGTTTAATTCAATATACAACAATCTTTCAAAATTAGTGTCAATTGTCTATTTTAATGAAATGTTGATGGTTGTTAACATGAGAATAAACCAAATGGGTTGTTAGATATAAATGGTTGAGATATATATTAACTGGGTGAAATCTATGTGATGAAAAGTGAACTAAGTTATATGTACAATGTGAGTGTGTGTGTGTGTGTATGTGTTTATGCGTGTGAGTGTATGTGGGTATGTGTGTTTGTGCGTATGTGTGTGTATGTGTTGAATGGCGTCATAGGAGGCATTACTATTAACACTTTGGCAAGCGTACCAAACCGTGCAAGTAATAACCGATAAGATCTAAATATCGTTTTCCAAGGGATTATGTTCAATAAAGTAAATTTGTCATAAACAAGTAAAGAAGAACTTTAATAATTAAAACGCTTGGACGGTGGGAAAGACAAGAAATGATATGGAATGGTATTGTTGAGCTTAGACTTCATCGATTTCACTCTCATACATATAAAAACTCACACCCTTTCCATTAATATACTAATGTTAACCCACAAGTCTACTTGAACCCTAATCCCTTAGAAGAATGAGGCTAGATTTCCTTATTAAGAGTCAATCCTTTGAATACTTAATAAACAAACTCGCTTTATGAACTAAGGTTCTAGACAACAATTGGGTTAAACTTCATTCCTAGACATAAGATCCATTAGGTATCTGGTTTCAAGTATCAAGATATGGGTGATCGAACCAAGAAAGCATTAAGCAAAGAAACAAGAATATTAGCATTTAATGGAAGAGGCATATATATATATATATATATATATATATATATATATACATATTCAAAGCATTTGCAAAATACAAGAGAGTTTAGTGGTTACATCTACATCCAACAAAATGGATTTAGCTCTCCATTGTCATGGAGAACCCAAGCTTACAAATGGAGAAATTAAAGAAGAAGGAGATACAAAGAGGAAGAAGGTATGGTTCCCACAAGACCTAGTAGACCTTCAAGCTTTTCCAAAGAGTGTTTTCGTGTCTCCAACCACCGAGATGCCTTTCCTCCGAGCAACTATGTAGAAAGAGTGCAAATTTGCTATGTCAGCATAAGTGGCGCTCAACACTTGTAACTGGCTCTCGACATTGGCTAACCTTGGAATGGACTGGACTCTCTGACCTGCTAGTGCCCGAACTTGTAAATTGGTGTCTGACGCTGTCGCTGGCACACAACGCATGCATGTCTTGGGTTGGAAGAAAAGTTTGTTGTCATTAAATTAGACACAAAAATGGGGATTAGTGGTATAATTAGTAAGTGTAACCCAAAATATAATTATTTACAAAAGCAAGATAAAATTGAATAATAACAAGGTTAAAAGCTAAATAAGAGTTTATTCTGTTAATAAAATATGACTAAGATAATGATAAAAATTAACATTATCAATTATATGGAAGGAGATTTAGAACACCATTTTGTTGGTATCAAGATGGGGAGGCTGTGTTGGTTGATTCAAAGGTTTGAAGGCAAACAACATAGAAGGTTAAGATGATAGAATGAGAGCCTCACATAGTAGCCAAAAGTCATATGCAGATCAAAGGAGATGATCGTTTGAGTTTGAAGTTGGGGATCATGTTTTCCTAAGGGTAGCTCCAACCACTGGTGTGGAAAGACAAATCCGGTCTAAAAGGTTTTCTCCTAAATTTGTTGGACCTTATTAGATCTTGCAGAGAGAGTACGACTAGTAACTTATGAGATTGTTTTATCTCCTCATTTATCTAACATTATTAATAATAATATTTTAAAAAAATCACATATTCGATATGAATAAACTCTTTTGAAATTATGTTTGACATATATATATATATATATATATATATATATATATATATATTAATTTTAGTTAAACTTTTGGTAGCTTATATTTTTCTTATTCTTTTATGTAATTTTGTATTGTTGTAATTATATATAGGAAAATGTATATTTAAACCCCCTTTTAACTCCCTAAATCGTGTGAGAATATTGAATATACTTTTTTTTATTCCAATATCTTTGTTAGTTGAAATCTTGAAATCATTTGAGAAGCTTTAGTTGAATATAATAATTAGAGTGCACAAATTACACAATTATCCATATGTGAGGATAATTTTATCATTATTGAAATTTACAAAACATAATTTTGTTATAAGAATCATATTGTATATATATGTAATTTAATTTTTGTTTTGCAAAATAAACTTATTTAAAAAAATAAAACTTCTTTTTGAATAAGGATTTCACTGTTTGTAATTTTAATTCAGCAATTATCATTACTATAATTCAATGTGTAAAACTTCTTTAAAACTGAAACACATGTGATTATCGAAATTAATATTTGATTTGAATCAAATTTAAAATAAAAAATCGTTCCTTCAAATGAAACTAAATCAAATGCAAAGTGTAACAATCCTATTTTCTTATTCATTCTTTTGATAATTATAATTAAGATTATAACTCATTAATAACCAAGTTACAATTTAATTCTTAACTCAATAACATAGTATTTCAAAGTATGGGAACATAGCTCATGTACTTCAAAATAGAACTAAAAGCTTAATACATTTTAAAAAATAAAAATAAAAACAAAACAAACACATATCATCTAACTCATTCATATACTACTTTTCCGGATAGTCCCAGCTCTATTGTTACTATCTTCATTCGCTCTTAAATCTGCTCTCGTATATACATAATATACCATCATCGAAAGGATAAGAGAAACAAAATATACAAAGATGCAAGAGTGAGCTAAATATTACAAAAATAATTTATTATTGAAAGATATCATAATTTTCATCCAAAACATTAATTAAAGGCAGTTAATTAAAGTCCAAGAATCATCCTACATAGAAATTTCTTTTCTTAAAACTCTTGCTTTCGGAGAACTAGTATATTGAATGGACTCGTGAGACTTTGCACATGTTATTTTGACCCTCTCTCCTCCTTTTATCCAACAATAACTCAAGTGTGGTACATATCATATGTCTCATCGAGTACAAACAGGTTAACTTCACTAACTTCTTAAATATGATCTTCGTTCATTTTGTGAAATCTCCTTTGACTCTCACCACCTAGTTATCATCCCTATGTAAGTTTGATACCAGCAGAGACAGGATAGTCTTACATCACAATCCTAGCACAAAGAAATAACACTTCAATGGTTATGTTTCAAACAACTCATCAATCCAACATTATGACTTTAAAATCTGAAAGGAATTTAGCTCCCCTTACCTTATAAAATACACTCTACAAAAGTCATGATTCAGATTATATCTATTGACTTTTTTTTTTGTAATTAAGTTTATTAGAATAATTAAATTTATTGAAAATATTTTATGTAGGATCAAACTTAAAAATGAAATGTCCTCATGATAAATGTTCTAATATATGTTTTTGTAATTTTAGTGAAGATATTTTTGTATACTTTTAAATTAAAATAATATAAATAATGTGAATATAAAATTACGTGAATATATGTTAATATTTAGTATATATGTACTAACATATTTTATAAAATTAAAAATATATAAACTGTTATTTTACAAAGTTAAAAATATATATACAAAATTAGATATGTTGAAAATTTAAAAACTAAAATCTAAAATAAACAAGAGATTAAAATCTCAAATAAGGAATTAAAGAAGATAAAAAGGCAATTTAGTCATTGTTCCAAAAACAAATACAAAATGTTACGTGTATTCCAATATAGTATAATGACAGCTTGCATTCTTCAACACGAAATTTGATCATAGTCTCTTCATTACAAATAATAACTTATCCAATAATTCACGATATTAATTAAAAATATTAAAATTTGAAATTTGCATTAAAAAAAAATTAGCCGTTTTGGTGTCGGCAACTTTAATTAATCTCCATCATTGGTCTTTTTAGTGTCACCAACACGCAATATTAGAATCTAAAAGAAAAATAAAATTTTTAAAATAATACTATTACCTAAAGTAGGGGTGAAAATGGGAATTGCCGTTATCTGTTCTTCATGTAAACAAATTTATTTTCGCCTACCCGTAAAAAAACCCCTATGATAGTTATTTACGGATTAGTATTATTTATGGGTATTTATACAAATAAAAATAAAATTATCTTAATTTCAATAAAAATAATAAATAGTAGTCGAAAGCATAAATTTAAACATGGTTTACTAATTTAATTTTTGCTGATAAAAAAAATTAATTTAATTCCAAAAAATTAATTTAAACAAACGTTATCCTATACAAAAATAAAAAAAAAACAATGAAATTATATAAAGTGAAACAAAATTATAATTTTTAATTGATATTTTCTCTTACAACAGATTAGAAAGAGAAAATAATTATTAGTATTAATTGTATGGATAATAGATGGCGTGGCTATGATCAGACAAAAAATTAGATTTGAGACTCCCCATTTATTTATTGAATTCATCATTCATCATTAAACCAAAAAATTATAATTAAGACACAATATTTTTTTTATTTTATAATAATTTAAATATCATGATTGGATTCGATTTGTAATTTGATTTACATAATCTAGATCACATAATAATTGATACACCACGTTAAATCTTAAACATGGTATGCGTTTTACCTCGGTTAATATGAATTAAGAAGAAACAACACCCTTAAATAAATGTGCCTATTTAAAAAACGTGTGAAATACCCATAAATTTATTCATAAATATAAGCATGTAAAAAGGTATGTCTTCAAAATTCTGTTTTCCTTTTTTTTGAAAAAATAATTTAATAAGATTTAATAATTGAATTTATTAGAATGATAAAAAGAAAAATGTTGGAAAAATGTTTGGCCTACCAACCGGGTTCATGCTTGGTGCCGCCCCCACGCCAACCGTGTTAGCGAGTGTGTCCCAGGATTCTTACCTTTCTTTTTCTTCCTCCTAATTTCTTCAATGACTTGGAGCTGACACGATGATGTGACCTATTTTTATTTTAATTAAATAATTCTATTTTAATCAAATATATATTATCAACTTGTTTCGTCACTCACTTCAACCCCATCTTTGAAACACTTTTTGTGCTTTAAAACATTTCAAGACATAATTTTAATTAAATCTCTTTAAATTTTCTAGTTTATTAAATATTAAAATTTTGTATTTTTTATGTAATATTCTCGTTAGTACTTAATTATTACTTATCTTTACATATCGAAAAATATAAAATTATGTAATTAATATAAAACTTTAATGTTGATAATTTTTAAAAATATACTTTCATCCACTATTTCGTTCATTAAAATTATACTTTAACCTTCTTTGTTTTGTCTGTATTTATTTGCTACATTTATCTTATTAGTTTTATTTTTTTAAGTTGAACATTTCTTTAATTATAAAATTATCTATAAAATCAATAAAAACTATTATGAAAAATTTCTATATTTAATTTCATTATAATAATAATTTTATTATTTTATATTATCATTAAAAAATAACATACACATAACATTTTTTATTCTCATAACTATAATAATAATAATAATAATAATAATAATTTTATTATTTTTTATCATCGTAAAGAAGTTAAGTATGATTTTAGTCTTTGAACTTTGATGTAAAATTAGAATGTGTGTCTGTCCGAAATTCGAAATCGAAATTTTGATAAATTTTGGTCCTTAAACTTTAAAAATAAGTGAATGTAATCCATTTAATCCAATTACATAAAATTTGTTAAATTTACAAAAAGTATAAACATGTTTCATGCAAATATCTGAATTATTTATATCATTTGATATATTCTCATTTTAATATTGGTTGAAAAATGTGTTTTACATGTAAAAAAAAGTACTTAATCCATAAATAAATATATATTGTTTTCATTAATTTTTATAATATATATTTTAGTTTCTTACGCAACTTTTTTTTTAAATAGAAGTAGTACACTGAAGTACAATTTTTAACTTTTTTGATTGTATTATTAGGTGTGGCGTGATGACTTATATTTTTTTTATGTTATGATTTTTGTCTATGGCAAAGTTTTTTAAAACTTTTACACAATATTATTTTCTTTTGAGAATAATTTAATTTTTCACACAATATGACTTTTGTTATTAGATTATATATATTTTTTCATTTTAAAAAATTAAGGAAATAATATTCAACAAAAATTAAAATAAATACAAATTATTATTTAATTTAAATAATATAGATAGTCTTCACTGAAATAAAAATAAAAGTCATCACACCTACAATATCTATTTAAAAATGTAAAGTCATAAATAAAAAATACGATTTCATTAAAGAATAAATAACTAAAATTCATTAAAAAAATTAAAAATTGTGAATATAAAAAAATTCAATCAAAATTATCTATATGAATACAATTTCTTTATTTTTTTTTTCATAACTTATTCTACAACAAAACTTTTAAAATTCACCTATTTTCGTATAAACACCTTAAATTTCCTCATTTTGATAATCGTCCTCTTAAGAACTATTAAATAAGTTTATGATACGTGCCATGTTAAAATTTAGCTTATGCTTGTTCTGAAGATCACTCTCAGATTAGATGTGAAACTCTCCTAACTTTAAGACTATCGATACGAACAATTTGTAAAGAATTGAAAATGAAATATTATGTCAACAAAAACTAAGATTTCTTTTAAATTGTTGCTTATATTAAATTTATTTTCAGTCCTAAATCAAAGCAAACCTTCGACATTAATTCCTTATATCGTTAGCCGTAATTTTGTAAAATTATTAAAAGTGAGCTTGAAATTATCAAAAGTGCTTATATTCTAAAATTTAGATTCTTAAGATTAATTAAAAAGTTTGGAATTTCCATTTTCTTTTCCTTTGTTCTACTACAGTTTTGTTGCTTCAACAATTTATTGTAACGGGAAAAGCTGTTCATATTATATACACAGAAACACACGTCACATATTGAAGCAATACATAGGTTGTCCCCAAATTATTTCAGGTCCTCAAATTTCACCTATATTTCTTTCTTAATAAATATTATGTAAATATTGTTTTTTTAAGGTGTATGGTACTAAAATAGATAAATTATTTCAAGTATATTATATGATATGTTGTCCTAAATTCCACATAATTTTATTCCTTAATATATTATCTGTCAGAAAAAAAAAATAATAATACGTAAAGGAACAAAATAACTTTGTGGGGTTAAAACTTGACCTGAGGTCAATTCCCTCAAAAATATATTTCTTATACAGTTGAAGTTTCAAGCAATATTATCAATCAAATAAAAATTATGTTAAATGTACATTTTAAAAATTACTATTATTAAGTTTATTTAATTAGTAGAAAGACAATTTATTTATATGTGGATTAATTATGGGTAGAATGATTACCTTAATATTTCACGCCTATGCAACAAACTTAAAAACATAAATCTTTTCATTAAAAAAACTGAAAACAGCAATTTATTTATTTATTTATATTTTTGGAGTCAAGTTTTTCCGTTATATTTTCTCTCTCTCATCTCTTTCATGTCTCATCCTTGGAATCAGAAGCAGATACTTTTTTTGTATATAAAGCACCCAATATTAGCATTGGTTACCATTCCCTGCTACTTTCCCTCCTCTTTCTTCAAACTCTGTTTCTTTTTTCACTCTGCATATTTTCGTTGCAACACACAGATTCTGTGTTGCTTGGGCTGCTTCTGCTACACACAGTGTAAAAGCAAAAACCATTTTTTCAGTGCTTGGTTGGTTTCTCATTGAAGAGAGTGAGGAACAGGAAGGAAAAAGAGACCCCACAATTCAGAAAATGAAGTACGTGCTGGTGACTGGTGGAGTTGTTAGTGGTCTTGGCAAAGGTGTTACTGCCAGTAGTATCGGTTTGCTTCTCAAAGCTTGTGGACTTAGAGTCACTGCCATTAAAATTGGTAAACTTTTTCTTCATTTTCTTCGTTTTTTGTTTTTTTGTGGAAAAGCAAAGTGGATAAAGCATGCATGCTTTTTTATCCACCAAACTTTAAATAGTCTCTCCCAGTTTTCTTGTCAAAAATTTGGTGTCTTCTTCTCAGGTTCCTTTTTTTTTTTTTTTTTTTTTTTTTTTTTTTTTTTTATTGTTTTTTTTTTTTTTTTTTTTTTTTTTTTCTTTTCCGAGTGTAAACACGACCCAAATCATGTAAGGTTTCAAATTTACGGCAGTGACAGTTGATATTGCAGAAAAGATTATAGACAAATGTAACCGTAATTGTGGTTGAAACAGTGTTCATGGATGGTTATTTAAAAGTTTTTCATCTAAAGCATGGACTGTTAACCCTCTTTGTTTTCCACTTTGAAGGGGTGTTGCATTCTAATTCTGGTCTCACTTTTTTCTCTGCCATTCAGATCCTTACTTAAACACAGATGCGGGAACAATGTCCCCCTTTGAGCATGGAGAAGTGTTTGTGTTGGATGATGGTGGTGAGGTACACAACTTTCTCTGATTCACTAATTCACCATTGTTTTCATGTTAAGGACAACCCAGAAAGTAAACCCAAAAACGTAAAAAAGAAAGTAAATTCAAGGAAAACTAAGACAAAAATAACAGTGCCAACCTCACAATTTTCAAAAGTAGTGTCTTGGAAAATAATGAAACTTTACCCTCTTTCTGTTGTAAGGTGGACCTGGATCTTGGAAACTATGAGCGTTTTATGGACATCAAGTTGACCCGTGATAATAACATAACTACTGGGAAGATTTACCAGGCAGGTTCCTTAGATTATGACGCAGATTTTGAAGATCATTGCAAATTTTTTTCCTAACTTTACTTTTCTTTTCCGGTTTTCATGACAGTCTGTCATTAACAGAGAGAGAAGAGGAGACTATTTGGGAAAAACTGTTCAGGTCTGGTTTAACCAATTTGTACTGTGTTTTTACTGTGATGATAATTTATTTATAAACAAAGGTTTTCATGTTGGTCCTTATGTTATTAACACCATGATGACGACGACGATGATGATGATGATGATGATGGTGTTTTCATCTTTAGGTTGTTCCTCATATCACTGATGCCATTCAAGATTGGATTGAAAGGGTGGCCCACATACCGGTAGATGGAAAAACCGGTCCAGCTGATGTATGTGTCATAGAATTGGGTGGAACCATAGGTACAGTGCTGAAAACATTCTTCAGTCTTCTTCACAGTTGGATAATTGTTTCCATCTTTTATGTGAATAATTAATTCATTCCATTTATAATAACGTTGATGGATGCAGGAGATATCGAGTCCATGCCATTTATTCAGGCACTAGGACAATTCTCATACAGAGTTGGTGAGTGAGGATACTTCATTTTTGTTCACAGATTCTGTTTTTGTTAAATAATTAATGTGAGGTGTATATAAATATATGAATAATATTCTATATATTTTGCAGGTGCTGGAAACTTTTGCTTAGTTCATGTCAGCCTTGTTCCTGTTTTAAATGTTGTTGGTGAACAGGTTTGTAATGTCTCACATCTTTTAGATCCGTGTAGAAAATGATTTAGTTTCATCTAACATGGGAAATTACTTTATTACTATTATTATTTTGTTCAGAAAACAAAACCAACCCAACACAGTGTTCGTGCACTGAGAGGCCAAGGGCTGACTCCACATATTTTAGCATGCCGCAGTACAATGGTTAATCTCTCTCTCTCTCTCTGCAACAAAGAACATGAAATAGGATTTGGTGCAGACGAATTCATGTAGTCAGATAACAGGAATAAGTTAGATGAAGATCGGATGACTCACATCTGTAATGCTTCAATTTACTGAGATGAGATGTGAGCCGTCTGATTTTTATCCGACAGTTCCAGTTCACCAACCGCTTGATTGCATGAAAATCTGAATGTAGGGACAGACACATACTATGATGCACATAAGGAACATCCAAACTGTTCTTAACTGTAAAATTTTGTAAGGTATAACAGTCACTTGTTTCAGGTACTGGATGAAAATGCAAGGGGAAAACTCTCTCAATTTTGTCTAATTCCGGTATGAGTTTTAAAGGATAATAAGTATTTTGATGAATATGTTTGACTTCAAATCATTGTGTCTGCTTTGCAAGAGTTTTCTCTGCTGAAGCTTCATGTTTACTTACAGGCGGAAAACATTATTACCCTTTATGATGTTCCCAACATCTGGCACATCCCTTTGCTTTTAAGAGTAAGTTTTCCTCTAAAACTACTGAACTCAAATCATCTTACATCAGTAGGTACCATTTCTTATACATTATATTCTTCTGGCCTATATAGGATCAGAAGGCTCATGAAGCAATGTTTAAAGTGCTGAACATTCATGGGTTAGTCTCACAAACTCAAAGTGCTTTTATGGATGCAAAGAAGTTTCAAATTTCAGTCCTTTATTATTCTTCTAGAAAGCTAAGTGGCAGTTTTTTGAATATATACAGTGTAACTAAAGAGCCTAATTTAGAAGAATGGACTTGCAGAGCTGAATCTAGTGATTTGCTTCATGAACCAGTGGGTTTCTATTCCAAAGCTGATCTATATTATCCTTGATTTTTGGCAATAGCTATAAATTTATTTCTTTTAATTGGCAGGTTCGTATAGCCTTAGTGGGGAAATATACATGCCTCTCAGATTCCTACCTCTCCGTGCTAAAGGTGGAGTTCAACTTCATGGTTGTGTTACTGTATTATAGTTTCAACATCTTTCAAAGAGTAAAAGACATTAGTTTCTTTTAACATCCCACCCTGCATAATTGTACCTATCTGTCTTCTTTATGATGTCCATTTTATGCCCTTTTTGTTAACCATCCTCATTTCACACACACTCATGTTATTTGATACTTTATTCATACTGATCAAAGTTGATTTGATATATAGTTTTTAAAATATATTAAAATGTGAATAATTTGATTATCTTAATACTTAAAACAATTAAGATAATATAAAGTTATAACTCAACTGTTGGATTGATAAAACTTATATATTTTTTATAAGGTTATTGATGTACCTTTAATTATTGACTTCAGGCCTTACTGCATGCTTCTGTTGATTGTAAAAAGAAACTTGTTGTAGACTGGATTCCAGCAACCAACCTTGAAAGTGCAACTGCAAAAGAGGTAACACCAAATATGAATCATTATATCACAAGCATGTTTTGTTTATTATTGTTCATACTAGAAATTTCAACTATGTGTTATTGTTCAATTTTGCAGAATCCTGATGCATATAAGGCAGCGTGGAAGTTATTGAAGGTTTCCCTCACAGTCATGAAATTAACCAGTCTTATATTGTCAATTTCTTCATTTTTAATTATCTAACTAATCTTTGTCTTCAGGGTGCAGATGGTGTGCTGGTTCCAGGAGGGTTTGGGGATAGAGGAGTGCAAGGAAAGATTATTGCAGCCAGATATGCCCGCGAAAACAGGATTCCATTCCTTGGCATTTGTCTTGGAATGCAAATTGCTGTCATAGAGTTTGCAAGATCTGTTCTTGGTGTTCAAGATGCTAACAGTACTGAATTTGATCCCCATACCAAAAGCCCATACATCATATTTATGCCTGAGGTGTCTACATTTGTTTATCTCACTCTAATGATCAGAAGATTGGTTAAAGAAACTGTCCTGTTTCTTATTTTTTATTTTTGTTTGGACTGTTTTCTGCAGGGATCAAAAACACAAATGGGAGGTACCATGCGCCTTGGATCAAGGAGGACATATTTCCAGACCAAGGAATGCAAATCTGCAAAACTGTAAGCATTATCACTGCATTCAATTTTTAAGACATTTTCTGTGCTTACACTAGGAAATACGAATCAGAGTAATTTGTGTATGGTATGAACTGCACTACAAATGACTTGCTACATTATTTGGCTCCAACGTGAGATTTATTAGGTTTTTAACCCTTTGACCCTTCTTAGATATGGCTGCAAAAGCTTCATTGATGAGAGACATCGGCATAGATATGAGGTATTATTACTATTAGTGTTGCATAAAACTATCTTGTAAATTTGAGTAGAACAGAAAATGATCTTTTCAAATGCAGGTGAACCCAGAATTGGTATCTCGTTTGGAAAATGCAGGTCTTTCTTTTACTGGGAAGGATGAAACAGGTCAACGCATGGAGGTATGAACAGTCTCATATCACTTTTTGAATTACTGTTATGTGCATATCCTGTGCTTATTTGCTTTGTTATGCTACAGATTGTTGAGCTACCTAACCACCCATATTTCATCGGAGCTCAATTTCATCCTGAATTTAAATCAAGACCAGGAAAACCTTCTCCTTTGTTCTTGGGTAATTCTCTGATACATGTCCGCATTATTTCACATTTTGAAATTTAACTTCTAAATTGGTTGTTGATGATGTGAAATTCAGGGTTCATTGGAGCAGCATGTGGACAATTTGATGCTGTCTTACAGAGCTCTTCAATTGTTGATAATAGTCTCTCAAAAGGAGTAGGCAGTGACATCTCTGCAGTGAACAAAGCATACAAAAATATAACTGCAACAAAGACAGCTTATAGAACTGAGTTTATATATGGGAGTTGCAACGGGTTGCATTTCTAAATGTCTTTTAGAGTTTTGAAGTTAATTGGTTAAATGTGTTGAGGGCTTTGAGGTTTGTAGGAGAGATTGTTTGTACAGTGAGTCTATTGAACCTTGGTAGGTATAGAGTTTTCAGAGGATACAGAGAAGAGCTTACTCCCGGTCTTTTTAATGGGACCAGCTCATGTAAGTTTATAATGGTTTGATTGGGGAACTATGAAAACTCTTGGTTTTGTAAAGATCTTAAGCAGACTATAGAGAAATTCTTGTGAGCTTCAATTCAACTATCTTCTTATATTTATTGTAATGTCAATTTTCTTGGAGCAATGTTGTTTAGTGAATGAAATCTCAATTATTTCTTCTTGATCACTTCAATTTCCATGGTTGTCTACTATGGCCAGACCAAAGAACTGCAAAATGAAGGTATTTTGCGGTGTTAATCCAGCATAGATGGGTGATTACTGGAACATGATAAAATGGACTAAGAATTTGAAACGATTGTATTCAGTATGCAAAATCTTACGAGAAATTTAAAAGCCATGCCTATACAAGTACCTGGAAGAGAATTACATATGATAATCAAGTCTTAACCCTTTTGAGGATGAACAATAAATTTGATTGGACAAATCCATCCTCCTTTTTTGAAAGGACATAAGTATTTAATAATAGCAATGGGTTGGGACCATTCCTTTTAAAAATTTGGAACAAATAGATGGTAAATTTATTGAAGAAAATATTGTAAATAGATTTGGGATACCAGAAATCATTACCACTGGCATGGACATTGACTCATTACATGATAAATGATTTTTCATAAGGGTGAGACCAGGAATTTCTTTACAGGAAATTTCTTCCTGCACTCCATCTTCTCTTACCGTAGTCTATAAACAAGTTAAAATGTCAAATTTGTTATCATTTTCTTTCCTCTCCTTCCCATCTTCTTCTTCCATCTCCACCCTCATCATCTTTCACCTTCATTCTCAAAAACATTCAAAGTGCTCATTAAAACAAATGAAAATATTATAATAATATAAAGGGTAAGGAAGAAGATGAAAATCAACAATAAAAAATGTAAAATGCAAGTTTTAGATTTCATAATTCATATGTATTTTAGATTGTGCAATCTGTAACGCAGAATTATATTTTAAATTGTACCATACAAAATATAAATTGCGTTACAGATTACGTTACATATGTATTTCATTCTTTATTTTATATTTGGAATTTCATGCAATATTATCATGTTTTGTGCGTACAATACTTTTTCACCTAAACACTATGTTGTTTAATAACTATCTATTTATACTATTGAAAGGAAGAGTGATATTTATATTGACTTATCCTAATTTTTTGAAAAAAAAAAAATCAGTTCTTTTTTGACAAACTTTTAAAAATTCCACTACAATCAACATTTGTAAAACTCAAAATTCTAAATATTATATGCTAGTTGCAGATAATCAAAATTAAAACCTAAACATTAATTCTCACGAAAAAATATATAATAAATTTCTTATTTCTTATAATGTTATTATACAAAGAATATGGAACCGATGACTCCTTGTTCTTGTCTAATTGGAAAGTCTTTATTTATAGGAAAACGATTGTTTGACAAAGTAAATGTTATAAAGTTTTTGACAAACTGATGTGACGTATATTAAATGAATTTTGAGTTAAAAAATACTGGACTGCCCGTGTGAGAGAGAAATTGAAGAAAAGGGAGGTGGTTCAAAAAATGGGGTTCTCTTTCACAGAATCTGCTCCTGTGCTGGAGTTCTTTATCACCTGCTTTTAAGCTTTTCTTCCCCACGGTGAGAGAGAACCATTCTGCAAAAAAAAAACATTGTGGCGCCTGATTAAAATTTCCGCTACATTTACCCAAACCCCATTATCATTGCCCATCAAATCCCACCTACACGAAAGCAGTTTGTCCCGACGGTGGTAGACGAAATTACAGTGGAACGTTTCCGATGGTGGTTGACGGAAAGCATTGAATGCAGGTTAGGTTTTTCGATTGTAAATCAATTTGGGGTTTAGGGTTTTGATTGGAAACCATAGCTTCTTGGATTCGAATGCATTTTTGGGGTTTAGGGTTTGATGAAGCCGTCCAATCATACTTTCATCAAACACCACAACACAACAAACCATTTCAAAACAAATAGGAAATTCACAAATTAAATCGTAAAGAACAAAACTCAAAATAAAGGAGGCTAGTTTCAAATGACACTCACAAGAACAAAATTGAAATAACTTGCAAATAAGTGAGCCTCCTCGACCACTTATGGGACGACACCGTCGTCGGCCCAAGGCCGGTCTCAGCGAGCTCCGTAAACACCACACTTCAATTTTCGACCTAGCTCCGACAATGGCACGATGCCGTGACACATATCACAAGGACCACGCCAATTTCATATCAAAACCCTAAACCCCAAAAATGCATTCGACTCCAAAAAGCTATGGTTTCCAATCAAAACCCTAAACCCCAAATTGATTTACAATCGAAAAAACTAACCTGCAACTTCAATGCTTTCCGTCAACCACCGTCGGGAACGTTCCATTGTAATTTCGTCTACCACCGTCGGGACAAACTGCTTTCGTGTAGGTGGGATTTGATGTGCAACGATAATGGGGTTTGGGTAAATGCAGCGAAAATTTTAATCAGGCGCCGAAATGCTTTTTTGCATGATGGTTCTCTCTCACCGTGGGGAAGAAAAACTTAAGAGCAGGTGATAAAGAACTCCAGCGCGGGAGCATATTCTGTGAAAGAGAACCTCATTTTTTGAACCACCTCCCTTTTCTTCAATTTCTCTCTCACACGTGCAGTCCAATATTTTTTAACTAAAAAATTCATTTAATATACGTCACATCAGTTTGTAAAAAACTTTGTAACATTTACTTTGTCAAACAATCGTTTTCCTTATTTATAGTTATTTCTGATTGTGGGTTCTATGCATATCTTATGTGGAGACCAATAGGAGTAGAGTACAAAGTGTTTTATTATATTTACTAGTTTTTTGACCCGTGCAATGCACGGGATTATTTATAATAATTATCATGAATTATATATTGTAAACAAAATTTCAAAAACCATTTATTATAAACAATTATATTGTAATATAACAAAGTTCAATATTCATAATAGATGAAGTACAAAACTATATTTTCATATAACAAAGTTGAATGACCATAATTCATCAACATTAAAAAATTATCGTTAATCTAATCACAACAACAACCATTCACGAATACTTCAACATTTGATTCGATGAAATCATTGTCTACTTGAAAGACAACAATATCTCCTTCTTTTAATTCATTTTCAGAACAAAATAGCCTCCAACCTTGACCAATCTTTGTTGAACTTCGTTGTTTGTTGGATATTAGTATTTTGCAATTCACTATAGTTTTAGGCCCTATAAGAAAGACGTCTTCTACCTTGACCTCCCGAATAAAGTTGGCAAACTTTGAAGGCAAATCCTACATCATTAAAACGTTTATTGTTAGCATAATTATTTGAATTTAATTATAGTAATAAGCATAATAATAAATAAGAAGGAATATACCAAGTGACTTGCTTTGCTTTCATACTTTGACAATTTCACTGAAAATATAGATCTTGTATTTTGATGAGTAATACGGTTCATAAATGTTGTCCAACTTGTTGGTGTACATCCACCTTTAAACACTGTTAGGTGAAATAAACAATTTCCCAAATACTGAAACTGGATGTGAGAATCACTTTGAATTTGATACAAATTTCTCATATTAAACCAACCTTCAGTGATCATTGGGTTATCTGAATCCATGTTATAGGTAATTGTTGTGGTCATACCATTTACATCTACCAAGTGCCACTATGAGCCTAATTCGTGTGCATAACCAACAGCAAAGTGTCGATCAACAAACAAAAATGGCTACAAAACAATGAGGATACTAAATTATTTTCAAACAATAAAGACATTATGAATATTTTTTCTGCAATAACAGAATGAAAAACAAAACATTTATAAGTTGTCAACAGACTTATATATGAACAAAAAATATATTTATTTATAACAGACGTTCATAAAAATTGAATTCAGAATTAATAATTATTTTAAAAAAAATATATAAAGAAAAAAAAATTGAAAAAATTCTGAACATTGAAATAATAAAGAAACTCAAGTGAGAGGTGCAGTACATACGTGTAGGGTAATAGATCTAAATTTGTAATTGTGTTAAAATTGAAGACATACCTTAGTGATGAAGGATTATCTTGTTTCCTTTTAGAGTTATGAATATGGTGAAGTTATTTAAGAAAGCTTTTTGAAAATTCCCACTGGACATTAAGATAGCAAGCTATCTAGATGTGAAGGTTCATTTCT
>Ga0214545_1006426_pt1 | contig 20471 bp, 14 predicted proteins | sample CNSS4metaG_FD_160064 | JGI IMG/M metagenome (GOLD analysis project Ga0214545, IMG submission 160064) | Root nodule microbial communities from cowpea collected in UCLA plant growth center, Los Angeles, California, USA - CNSS4 | ecosystem: Host-associated > Plants > Roots > Nodule | place: USA...
TTTTTTTAAGTTACATGCTTTCGTGCTCCTTTTTTGGATTAAAAGAATTTATCAATCCCCTCGTTTCGTTAAAATATTAATAATTTTATACCACGATCCTTACTTTTTATTATTATACCATTTAACAAATCGTTCCTCTCCCTCTTTAGTAAGCAACATTTTTCTATAAAAGTAGCAAGCCATAATGAAACCAATATATATAATATTAAATATTTCATACCTAGAAATGAAAATTTGAAAAAATTAAATAAAATTTATAATCACTTCTCAAAAATTATATTAGATGACATTTATATCTTCTTTAATTCTAATATATATTCTTCTTCTTTTTTCATTCTTTTGGTAAAATAATAGTCATTGCTCAATATTTTTAAAATGAATATTAATTTTCTTCACGATGTTAAACTATAACTTCTTTATGTTTTTAATAATGTGATGCCACCTCCTATTTTATTTACCAATATAATAATTTTTATATTTTGAAATTTTAATTTTCGTCTTGCTTTGGTAAATTATTATGGTATTTTTAATAAGAAAATGCGCCATTTAGTTAAAAATATAATAAAAGGAGTATTAATCATTAAAAACATAACGAGATAAACATGTATTTAAAAATTAGAAAAAAAAAATTAAGATTCTTTTACCAAACACATGGTTCTAATTCAAAAATAAAGAAAAGGTACATTTAGTTTAATTTTAGAAAAAATAAGAGATTTTTTAACTTAAATAGTTAGACTTATTGCTAATGAAAACAACATTATATAAGATACCAAATTTCAATTTAGGTTACACACTTAACTTTTGGCGTTTCAAAGTAAAATTTAATTTGGAAACTTCTTTTCTATACTAGGGAAGGTAAGTACATTTAGCTTAATTTTAGAAAAATAAGTGATTTTTTTCAACTTAAATAGTTGGACTTATTTCTAAGGAAAAATCAAATAACTAATAAGATGCCAAAATTACAATTTAGGTTGCACACTTAACTTTTGGCGTTTCAAAAGTAAAATTTGATTAGAAATTCCCCTTTCTATACGAGGGAAGGTAAGTACATTTAGTTTAATTTTAGAAAAATAATTGTTTTTTTAACTTAAATAGTTACACTTATTGCTAATGAAAAATCACATAATACCAAAATTACAATTTAGGTTACACACTTAACTTTTGGCGTTTTAAAGTAAAATTTGATTAGGAATTTCCTTTTTCTATACTAGGGTTTGAAAATGGACCCCATAGTAATTAGTTGGTAAATTATGTTCTATATAAGAGGGATATGGTGGAAATACTCATCATCATCGTCTCCATCTTTTTCTCTTAATTTTTTCCTTCTAGTACTTCTTTGATCATCATGACACTTGCTGGTAAAATCACCAATGAAATCGGGGTTCATGCAACTGCAGAAAAGTGGTTCAACCTCTTTGCAAAGCAACTCCATAATGTTCAAAACCTTGCTGAAAGAGTCCATGGAACCAAGCTGCATCGTGGTGAAGACTGGCACCACCCTGAGTCCATCAAACACTGGACTTATGTCATTGGTAATTAAACTTGTAATAACTCTGTAATATGAAACCCTAACGTAGTTTTTTCTTTTAACCTAATTTTGAATAACATGCTTGACCTTTTTCTTCATCTTTTGTATAATTGTGATACTGGTTTTTGATTTTGAGAAAAACAGAAGGTAAGGTGACAACATGTCTGGAGAGTATTGAATCTGTTGATGAAGCAAACAAAACAATCACCTACAAGCTTTTCGATGGAGGCATCGATCAGCAGTTCAAGGTTTTCAAGTTCATATTTCAAGCAATCGATAAGAACAGTGGTGGTGCTATTATCAAATGGACCATTGAATATGAGAGGGTTAGTGAGGAAGTTGATCCTCCTTATGGCTACGTCGAGTACCTGCACACATTCACCAGAGACATTGATGCTCATCTTCTCAAGGCATAGCTCAAAAAGTTATTCACGAAGTTAATAATAAGAAACAATGGCTTTAGCCTTAGGTTAAGTGTTTAACTGTAATAATATATATGTGTGTGGAGTTTGACAGAGGATATGGTTATATAGATCATTCCTCTGTGTGGAATAAACTTGGATATGCATGTGGGTCATGTCTTGAAGCTTGTTGAAATATTGTATGTTCAGCGTTCAATGTGATGCATAAAATATATATTTCTTATCATTCTTTTTATGTTTATTGAATTAATTGAATTTTGTCAAAATCTTCGACAGCAAACGCACTGGTGAAAATTTCAGTTATTTAATGTCAGTTTTTAAAAAGAATCATGAATGTAATATAATATATAAATGATATGAATATAGACCACTATAAATTCTCGTATTACATGATTTTATTTTTGTAAATTTGTTAAAAAAGTTTGCAAAAAAATACTTTTTCTGCCATTTTTTCTAAAAAATTTAACTGACAAGTAATAATTTTCTACAAAATCATAAAATTTACAAGTATTTCCTACAAAATTTGTTGCGAAAAGTGTTTTATACAATATATTTTACAAAAAAAATTGGTAGCAATTTTTTACAATTTTTTTTTCTACAAAATTTTTAAGTATTTTCTAAAAAAAAATTAAAATAAAATTGTAATTTTGTAGCAGGTGATAGAAAGTTATGTATCTCACCGTGGTTGAATAACCCTAGGGCGAAATAAGCCTTCCAGTAATTAAATGAAAACCGCTGTTAAAAAATGTTAAAAAAGCACGGTGATAAACTTGTATGCCCGGTTAAAAAATGTTAAACACCACAAAGCCCGCATTGCATGCCGTTGTGTTAAACATGTTAGTTTCATATTTTAATTTTTATTTTGTTTCATTATTATTATTTTTTATATAAAATGTACTAGTGTTGAATTAGATAGAATAAATTTATTATTACTAGTTTTGTAAATTCTTTTTCTTAATCTTTTGATGTTTAGCATGAATTCTTAGATATTTTTATTTCTTTTAGTTAGTATTTATTATTTGTCTATTTTAGTTGTAATTTGAAATATCGGTTAAATGTGTTGGTACTGAGTTCGGAGGTGTTCGACCATTTGGCAAACATTGACTTGTCTTGTACTCTTCCAATTTTAAACAATCTAAAATTTATTTAGATTTGGAGGAGGTTGTACTAACCATAATTGTATTAAATTTTGAATTGTTCGATTGGACAATTTAAGAAGAGTAATCAAGTTTTATTAGTTGATTAGTACATAAATTATAATCTACATTTCTTATATTTTACTCAATTTTGGTTTATTACACTTTGTGTTGTTCATTTAGTGCATATTTAATTGTGGGGATTTGTGCCACAACTTTCACTTTGTGTCACTTGAATACCAAGTCAAATGTTGCCGAAATTTTGTAAAACATAAGGAGTGATATTAGAATTTATGTACTATTCAATTATAATAAAAGATTGGTTCAATTAACTTCACACTATTATCTACAATATTAAGATTGATGAATATAAGGCATTGAAAGACCAGAAAGCTTCACAAAATTGCTTTAGTTGTCGAAGAAAATGCTTTTTGAAAGTTTCATGACTTGGTTTAAAGAAGAAATCATAAGGGATCCATCTGCATCTAAATCATTAACCTAACTTGTAAATGGATTAAAGTTTGAAGTTTTATGTTGTTCTAGCTATGAAATCAATAGAATTTTATTTTATACAAAGTATTAAGATGATGATAAAAACACTGTGCAGAATAACAGAGTCACATTGGATGCAAAGTCATTGCAATTCTCAACTTCAAAAGATCAAAATCCTATTCAGGAATCCATGCCCTATTACGGTGTGCTAGAGAAAATTTGATTAGACAAATTAGATAACAAATAAACATCAACCAAGACACGTGTATAGAAATCTCGAGACTTATTCTTGACATAATCATCTAAAGAAAAAGGTGTGCCAATTTCATCTGCTATTGAGAAAAATGCTTTCGGTTATTAATAATCCAAAATAAGGCATGAATGTGAATCCAACATTGAGTTTTTATGAGTTTTATGGAAGTCGGAACAAAATATTTTATCCAAGCAAAAATACAAACAATACCAAGTGATAAATTCCAATTACTAACAACCAAACTTTGCATGTCTTCTAAATCAGAAATAGCAAATTTATAGAATCTTTTACTGTGTGGAGTTGCATTCCATTAAATGATTCTACTACAAGCAAATATTTAATTAATGACCAATTTTAGTGACAAAAAATAATTAGTCATTGTAGTAACCAATTTAGATATCAATTTATAAACTAAAAATTATAATTGGTCTCTAAATTGGCAACTAAAATAATTTTGTATTATGAATTGATCTCTAAATTGGTCACCAACATTAGTTACCTATATTTTGGCTACCAAAAGAATTTGTCTCTAAATTAGTCTCAAATTATGAAATTGATTTCTAAATTGATCTCTAAACATATTTTTGGTCATAAAATTGGTCACTATTTAATAATTTTCTTATAGTGTTCTAAGTCACATAAAATTTTTTACAAAGATCTAAATAACAAAAAAAGTATATGCAAATGATCTTTGCACTTCACTAAATTAGCAAGATAAATTTGCATGGAGACTAAATCTCCTACATGGAAAAGAAATATCCACGAGTATAACATACATTAGTTTAAATTTTAATAAAAAAATCTTTATATTGACACAATATATATACAAGTAATATTTTTTTTTAAGTTGGATATAAAGATAGAGATAGGTGTATATTTACTACATCATCATACTATTCCTATACATATTTCTTGTTCATACCTCTTTCCATTTTAAATTATTAAAATATTAATTGTTATTAAGTAACTTAAAAGTTATATTTACTATTTTTTTCATGTCCTTATTTTATCATAAAATAGTTTCACTTAATAAATGTTTACAGAAATGGATAAAGAAAATAAAAACCTCAATTTTATTAAACAAGCTTGACTTTAGTACCATGGAAAATTTTGCAGAGTGGCTCTTGAAATATTATTGAGGAGAAAGAAACCCCTAAAGGGGCGAAGGCTCTGAAGTTCAAAAAATTGTTTGACAAGTGTTATTAAGTCTAACTTTTATCACTCAGCCAGCTCCACATGCCTTGTGTTAAAGGGCACATTGTCACGGTAAAGATCAATGAAGAAAATCATCTAGAAGAAATCTATTACTATATTTGGAGTTTTAAAAGTATAAAATTTGATTATGTATTTCCTTTTCTAGTAGGTATCATCAAAATGGACCACATAGTTTAATTAGTTGTGAAGAGTTGGTGAATAATATGTTCTATATAACATGGTGGAAATACTCTTCATCATCATCATCTCCATCTTTCTCTCTTCATTTTTTCCTTCTAGTATTTCTTTGATCATCATGACACTTGCTGGAAAAATCACCATTGAAATTGGGGTTCATGCAACTGCTGAAACGTGGTTCAACCTTTTCTCAACACAACTTCATCATGTTCAAAACCTTAGTGATAGAATCCATGGAACCAAGCTGCACCATGGTGAAGACTGGCACCACCCTGAGTCCATCAAACACTGGACTTTTGTCATAGGTAATTCAACTTCTAATAATGCAACCCTAACGTAGTTTATTACTAAAAGTTTTCATTATTAAAAATTCTCATATTATAGGATAAATTTTTTGCAAATTTGTTAAAAATATTTAAAAGAAAGATTTTTTTCTGTTATTTTTCTAAAAATTTTAATTGAGAAGCAATTTCTTCATGGATAATTATTTCCTATAAAATTATAAAATTTGCATGTATTTTCTACAAAATTTGTTGTGAAAAGTGTTTTATACAAAATATTTTACAAAAGAATTGACAACAATTTCCTGCAAATTTTATTTCATAACAAAATTTATAAGTATTTTTTACAAAAATAATTTGAAAACAAAATTGACAGGAAATTAGATTTTTAGTAGTGATTTTTTTTTTAACCTAAATTTGAATATATTTGCCTCTCTGCAGTTTTCCCACTTTTAGGTTTAGGTTCAGTTCATTAGGTGTTGATTTTGATGTAAGATAATTCAGTGATTACTTCTTAGAAATTTTTAGAAGTAAAAATATTTTATGTCAAAAGTGTGATAAATATCTTATATGGACGGCTCGTATTTAAAAAGGTGGTGAATATTTCCTAGTTTATCCCAAAAAAAAAAAAATCAACCATGGTATCATGATTAGATTAAAGAAAATACTTATAAATTTTGTTGTAAAAAAAAATATTCAAAAAATTGCTACCAATTTTCTTACAAAATATTTTGTATAAAACATTTTTCATAACAAATTTTGTAGGAAATACTTGCAAATTTTATAATTTTGTAGGAAATGATTATCAACGAAGGAATTTTCTGCCAATTAAAATTCTTAGAAAAAATGGTAAAAAAAAGTCTTTTCTTGTAAAATTTTTTAACAAATTTGTAAGAAAAATCTTATGTAATATGAGTATTTTTAATAATGTTTTTTCTTTTAAGATTTTTTTTTTGTGTAGTGTAAATCGATTTATTCAGTTTTGTATAATTGTGATATTGGTTTTGATTTTGGGAAAGAACAGATGGTAAGGTTACAACATGTCATGAGAGTATTGAATCTGTTGATGAAGCAAACAAAACAATCACCTTCAAGCTCTTCAATGGAGACATCGATCACCAGTTCAAGCTTTTCAGGTTCATATTTCAAGCAATCGATAAGAACAGTGGTGGTGCTATTCTCAAATGGACCATTGAATATGAGAGGGTTAGTGAGGAAATTGATCCTCCTTATGGCTATGTCGAGTACCTGGACAAATGCACTAGAGACGGTGATGCTCATCTTCTCAAAGCATAGCTTCAAAAAGTTATGCACAAAATAAATAAATAAATAAATAATAAAAAACAATGGCCTTAGCCTTAGGTTAAGTGTTTATTTGTAAAATACGGACAATGATATTTTGACTACTAAATTTTAACAACTTTCTCTTACAATGTGAGGTGTTATTTTTTAAGTGGTTTTGAAATATAGAAAAATGAATAAATGAAAAATAAATAACCATTTAAGAGATGATACCTCATGTCATAAGAGAAAGTTATCAAAAAATCATTCTCCGTAAAATAATATATATCCGTGTGGAGTTTGACAAAAGATGGTTATGTTATATGTAGATCATTCCTTTGTGTGGAATAAACTTGGATATGCATGTGGTTATGTCTTGAAGCTTGTTGAATTATTGTATGTGTTCAAGTGTTCAATGATGCATATGAATATTGTCTTGTCTATGTTGATTGAATTAATTGATTTTTGTCAAAATCTTCAACAGCAAACGCACTTGCTGAAAATTTCAGTGATTTAATGTTTGTTTTTCAAAAGAATCATGATTGTAATATAATATATAAATGATCTAATATAGAAAGTCATGGCACCATGGTTGAATAAGCCATTCTTCCTTTTCTTTATGCTAATACAGATTAAGAAATGTGATTATTATATATATTAAATTATTTTTAGGATGATTTTTACTGTCATTGGTTTCTGTCGATTAATGAATGCACCATCAATTTTTTCAATCTTAGACACTTAGTTTTTTTTTTTTGTTATAAATTGTAGCAGTTATAAAATATAGCACTGCATTTGGCTGAACAAGTATCTGCACAATTGATTTTTCCTTACAATTTTGCTATAATAAAAGCTATAATGGCTTAATGGTAAGTAAAAACAAATGACGGTGCAGACAGCCATATTTGTTCAGCTAAAAATGCATTCATAGCATGTGCTATATTTTATAACTTCAAGAATTTTATAGCTAAAAAATCACAAAGGTACTGAACGTAAGATTGATGTATATATTTATTAACCGACGGAATTAACGACAGTAAGGATCATGTAAAAAATAATTTAATAAAAATTTATACCAAATTACATTTCTTAATCTATATTAGCATTCTCAATAACAAATATGAAAAAAGAAAACGAATTATTCAACAATAGCGAGTTCTCCACGAATATTACTTACATATGTTTGAATTTTGAAGAGAAAAACAAATGGAAGAGGAAGAAAATGAGAAGGAAAGTGACATGAACTTGAATGGGGGACAATTGAGTGACACCAAGCAAAAGTAATAAGAAGAAGATAGAAAAAGCTCGTCCTTCATGGTGAAGAAGGAAAAGTTTGCATTCAATAATAGCGAGAGACAACAATGACTTTCGCAGACAAAGTAAAAATGAAATAAATTAAACTATTCAAAATAATATAGACTATGGTTCATATAGATTAATAGTTTATTGAAGATAATATAGACTATAGTTCACGTAAAATCGTAGTCTATCTTATTATAGACTACGGTTATTTATCGTAATTTATAGTGAGATATATTACGATTTTAATTGAACTATAATCTATTCCTTACTAATAATTCTAAAAGTGTCATTGCTTTACTATATATTACCTTTTTATGATAAACATTCTATATCCACGTATTTAGGGATTGAAACAAAGATCGGTTATCTTTGTATTGAAACAAACTTTACATTGGTGACTCAAGCATTTAGGGATTACATCATTGTGTCTCAAGATATTAGAAACAAATGGAAGAGAGATATATTACGGGATCGACAAGTGTAAAAAATTGCACATGTAATAAGGTGGAAAAATATTGTTTCCCAAGAGACTTGTACAACATTTGATAATTATTGCAATTCGTAACTCAATTAGACAAAAACTTTCACAAAAACAAAAATAAAACTTCTTTGTATTTTTATCTAACATATGGTGTGCAACAATATATGATAAAGGCTTCCCTTTGGATTAAGTTTCATGATTCAATTTAAAGCAAAAACACAAAACAATATACTTCTAATTCCTTCTTTAGCATTCACACCACCTAATTTTTTGGAATGATAAATAAGGAATCTAAATGAATTGCCACTCTTTTGTAGGAAAACAATAGAAAAAGGTATCAATTACCTGAGTCACGCCAATCCAACTCAGCCACAACAATTGAAAACATAGAACACAATCATAAATCCTTCTATTGAGCCAAAAGAATGTTGCTAAGTCACGAACTTGAAAGTGGACCAATGATGAGGAGAAATCAATGAACTCAACGACAGAGGTATCTCAATACTGATCCAGACTTTGAGCTAAGCACAAATAAAAAGGAGATCCAGGACATAAAGATTGTGTGCCTGAGCTTGGGAAAATTGACTGAGCACCGTCTATACCAGAATATAAAACAGTGACCCTCCCCCTATTGGAGGAAGCAGATCTGTAGAGAAGAGACCTCTCTTCTACTCTTTCTTCCTAAAATTTCAATATAATATTTGTATAAGGGAAAAGAGGAATGTATTGTATTAATTGGAGAAGATCAATGCTCATCATGAATGGCTAAAATCTTAAAGAGACAAGGTTGTTTGTAATTGATTTCTCTTTCTTTTATGATGAATTTCCTTTCTGATTTATTTGTTACTGTTTAAGATTATTGATTACAAGTTGTTTAGATTAATTGTGATATTTTTATCTAGTTCAAACTAAGTTGGAAAACTAATTTGAATTGTGGTCCAACATGCTTGTCATACCTGTACTAGTGCTAAAATCAAGTATCCAAAGAAATGTTGGGCACGGAAAGTCTCCGGGGGTTATTCTCCCAAAAGGAACAAATTAAAATTTCACGTCCAATTTTAGGAATTAAAAATGTATTTAGCTCTTTATATTATTTATATTATATTACATTCATGATTCATTTAAAACACGGGTACATTTTATTGAAATTTTCTTTAATGCGTTTGTTGTTGAATATTTTGAAACAATCACTTAATTCAATCAATGTTTTCTTTCTCAGCAAAGAAAAATATGATATAATAATTCAATAAACATAAAAAAAGAAAGCACGGAATGATAATACATAGTTTTACACGTCATAAATTTTCATACATCATATTGAACACTTGAACATACAATAATTCAACAAACTTCAATACATGAACCACATGCATACCCAAGTTTATTCCACACAAAGGAAGGATCAACATAACATAACCATCCTTCGTCAAACTCCACACAGATATATATTATTTTACAGATAAGCACTTAACCTAAGGCTAAAGCCATTGTTTCTTATTATTAACTTTGTGAATAACTTTTGGAGCTATGCCTTGAGAAGATGAGCATCAATGTCTCTAGTGAATTTGTGCAGGTACTCGACGTAGCCATAAGGAGGATCAACTTCCTCACTAACCCTCTCATATTCAATGGTCCATTTGAGAATAGCACCACCATTGTTCTTATCGATTGCTTGAAATATGATCTTGAAAACCTTGAAGTGCTGATCGATGTCTCCATCGAAGACCTTGAACGTGATTGTTTTGTTTGCTTCATCAACAGATTCAATACTCTCCAGACATGTTGTCACCTTACCATCTGTTTTTCTCAAAATCAAAAACCAATATCACAATTATACAAAAGATAAAGAAAAAGGTCAAGCATATTATTCAAAATTAGGTTAAAAGAAAAAACTACGTTAGGGTTTCGTGTTACAGAGTTATCAGAAGTTGAATTACCAATGACATAAGTCCAGTGTTTGATGGACTCAGGGTGGTGCCAGTCTTCACCATGATGCAGCTTGGTTCCATGGACTCTTTCAGCAAGGTTTTGAACATGATGGAGTTGCTTTGCAAATAGGTTGAACCACTTTTCTGCAGTTGCATGAACCCCGATTTCAGTGGTGATTTTACCAGCAAGTGTCATGATGATCAAAGAAGAACTAGAAGGTAAATAATGAAGAGACAAAGACAGAGATGATGATGATGAAGAGTATTTCCACCATGTCCCTCTTATATAAAACATCTAATTAAATTATGGGACCCATTTTGATACCCTATTAGAATTGGAAATACCTCATTCCACTCTCAATAGTGCAATAAAGGTTATAGGTTACTGAAAATAAGAAGGAATAAGATGTAAACCGTAAGACCAAAAATTTATATAAATAATAATTAATAAAGTACAAATAATGGTGGGTTAGGAATACCCTAAGAATTTCTTGACAAGTCCTAGACACGGAACAATGGTAACTCAAGTGGTTGAATGTGTGAAGTGATGTGGAGAGTACTTGGGTTTGAGTCTTGTGTGTATCTTAGTCTGATATTTTAATTGGGTTTATTTTACAAATATATTTTGAATGCAGAAGTATAAATTAACATGGTATGTATGCATGAATTAACATAAATTACATGATAGCTTGATGGTTATGCATATGCTTGGTAGGTGGAAGAATGTGAGTTTGAACCTTGGGTAACAAGGGTTGTTCTTTTTCATGTTTTAATTTTTTTGCTCAAGGAAGAAAAACCTAGAAACTCTAGAGATCCCTTGAGGAACCAGAAGGGTAGTTTGGAAGCAACTGAGATGTAGTAAAAGCACACTAATGGCCACTAACCATTAATTTTAATTAATTTCATCTTATTTATTTTTATTTATTTTTGGGCTGGAAATTTTGAGAGTGAGTGAGAAAACATAGAGTCCTAGAGTGTGGCAGCAAGGAGAGTGAGAGAGAACTGAGAAACCATGATATAGAGAAAGAATTTGAGTGTTGAAAGGGAGTTAGAGTGGAACCTTTGAGAACAAGGAAGAAGTCATTAGGAATTGTGTTGGAACAAGGAAACCAGGTAAGGGGAGCTATCCATACTTGTTTTAATGTTGATTAAATTGTTTTGCATGATTTTCATGGTCTTAATGTTTGATTCTCATTTAATTTACGCTATTTTTCGTGAGTTCTGGGTTTCTTCCCAGAAATCGCCTAGCGGCTACGAAGGCCTACCAGGCGACACAACCATTTTCTTCATGGTTTTATTGGTTCTATGATGAACCACCTGGTGGTTCTTTAGAGAACACTGGAATCGCATGTTTTATATGTTTTTGGTGTTTTCGTGATGTGTTGGGTGTTCTGTGGTTATGTGAACTTGCTAAAATGATTTCTTGGCATAATTGAATATTAATATATGCTTTGGATGGTAATTTGATGAATTTGGGGTTGTATGCATAAGGGATCAAAATGGGATTGAGTGTGATAACGAACTGTAATGTACAAAAATTGGAAATTGGTTGATTAGAAGAATTGGTTGGACAAATTGAATTTAAATGCATGCTGGATGTGTGAATGCATGTGGTTTAATTATAACTGGAATGTTGATTTCATTCTTGGGATTTTTAAGGTTTTCCAACAAGTACTAGAAATTTTGGAATTTTCCCAAATTCCTAATGCACTGCTTGGCGGTATAGACATGATGCCAGGCAATACTGAGTGGCCAACAGTTGTTGGCATGCTCAGTGGAAAAATAAGATGGTGATGGTTACTAGGGATGGTTTTTGGTACGAAAATGAGTGTGATTGTATGATGTATAGGTGTTCAATTAGTGGCATTGTATTGGTTTGAGTCATGGATTGGAAAAAAAAAGTAGAAGGAGCATCGTTGATACTAATAAACTGATTTTATATCATAAGAGTCTAGAAGTGGCAAATTGAAGGTCTTTCCCTTACATGTGTGAGCTATTAAATGAATAAAATAATTTTTGAGATATTTATGTATGTGTTGGTTGTCTATAGTGCTATATGAATTGTGAAATGAGGTATGATGTATATGGATGCATAAGCAGTATTGATTTTGTAATGGTGAGATTGTATGCATGATGGTACTGCTGGACTTGAGATCACATGTTTTCTATATATGCTAAACTACTTTCAAGTATTGCATTATCTTAAGTTGGAAGGTTTGGGGGCTTATTATTTCATTGGTACTAAAGGATTGTGATGATGAATTTTGTGGCATGTGAACTGTAGTAATGTGAATTTGATATTCTGGATGTATGATGGATATGCTTGAGTGTGCGAGAAAAAATGTTGTTGTGCCTAAACTAGTAGAAACCTGATTTACTGGTGTGGCGCTTGGCGACAGGGATGTTTTGCTAGGCGATAAGCCACAAACAGAGGGGTCACTAGGTGCGTGGCACTTGGCAGTAGGGGATTACCGCCAGGCGATCTGGAGCACGTTTTTGCCTAGCGGCGCTTAGGCAGCACCAGGCGATAATGTAGGGGCAGGGGTCCGTTGCAGATGGACTTGCATAGATGAGCTTGATGATTTGGTCAAGGATATGTTGGATTAGTTACGACCGGGGAGGTTCATAACGGAGATTGGAAATGTGTGGTTGATACAGGCGGGGAGGTCCGTATCTTTTGTACTCTTGTGTGGGGATACGAACGGAGAGGTTTGTATGGTCCGTGCTCACACCTGAGGCTACTATGAGCGGGGAGGTTTATAGTAGGTTTTCACGCATGTTGGATACGAGCAAACAGGTTCGTAGAGTTGGTCTACAGGCGGGGAGGTAGGTTGAGTAGGACCACGAGCGGGTAGATTCGTGGGAGCATGATAATCCCTAAAGACCAAAGTTGTGAATGGATCTTTCTCATATAGGTTATGAGATTGAGGTGGAATGTTATAAAAGAGTCAATGAACTAAAAATTTGGTTAACATAGATTGGGTGAGAGTTAATCTTTATTGTATAATTATTGTGTTATTTTTCTTTCTCAGCTCACTCTTTTTGTTTATGTTTGATGATGATCGTGTAATTTGTCACGTGAGAGCAAAGATGAATCCAGGTGAACATGCGAATGCCTAGAGGTGGACAAGATAGACTATGGAGGATTTACTCTATGTTTTGATATAATATAATAATTCAATAAACATTTTCTCTCTCTCAGCAATGAAAAATATAATATAATAATTCAATAAACATAAAAAAACAACAACTGATAATATATAGTTTTACACAAGTCATAAATATCCATACATCACATTGAACACTTGAACATACAATAATTCAACAAACTTCAATCCAATACATGACCCACATGCATATCCAAGTTTATTCCACACAAAGGAAGGATCTACGTAACATAACCATCATCCTTCGTCAAACTCCACACAGATATATATTATTTTACAGATAAGCACTTAACCTAAGGCTAAGGCCATTGTTTCTTTTTATTATTTTAATTTTCTGCATAACTTTTTGGAACTATGCCTTGAGAAGATGGGCATCGATGTCTCTAGTTGATTTGTGCAGGTATTCGATGTAGCCATAAGGAGGATCAACGTCCTCACTAACCCTCTCATATTCAATGGTCCATTTGATAATAGCACCACCACTGTTCTTATCAATTGCTTGAAATATGAACTTGAAAACCTTGAACTGGTGATCGATGTCTCCATTGAAGACCTTGAAGGTGATTGTTTTGTTTGCTTCATCAACAGATTCAATACTCTCCTGACATGTTGTCACCTTACCATCTGTTCTTTCCCAAAATCGAAACAATTACCACAATTTTTCAAACGGATAAAGAAATCGATTTACACCAAAAAAATCATTAAAAAAGCTAATTCAAAAAGATTGATTTAGAGACCATTTTAAAAAAGAAGAATGATTAGATTTTAAATTATTTTTTTATTATATTAGAAGTTTTTAAACAAATCATTAAATCGTCTTTTAAAATAAATTATCAATATTTTAGCAAGTTATAATTTAGATTCATTTAATCTTTTTTTTGTGAGTAATTATTTAAACTCGGATATTATTAATTCAATTTTTAAAAGTAGTTTTTCTTCTTGCTTTTGTAATTGTGTCTTTTTTTCAATTTTGATCATGATACACTGTTTCGTGTCACTAAGAACCTAACCAAACCGACAGTTGAATAATCAAATGTTTCCCTGTTTTTTTTCTCTCCATGAATGATATTTTGTCTCTTGTGGATTGGATTTTGTTGCCCTTAATTTATTTATGCCAAATATTATTCAATCAGTAAATTAACATTTGATTGAAATTATTTGAATAATTTCTCATGAAATCAGCTATTTCTTTTAAAAATATCACTACTTTTCATGTTGCCAACAGATGGATGCAATTCATTTTCCACTTTCGAAAAAATTTAAGAAGTAATCTCTAAAGTATCTTACATCAAAATCAATATACCTAAACCTAGAACTGGGAGAACTGTAGAGAGGCCAAGCATATTATTCAAACTTAGGTTAAAAGAAAAAACTACGTTACAGAGTTATTAGGGTTTCATATTACAGAGTTATTAGAAGTTGAATTACCTATGACATAAGTCCATTGTTTGATGGACTCAGGGTGGTGCCAGTCTTGACCACGATGGAGCTTGGTTCCATGGACTCTTTCAGCAAGGTTCTGAACATGATGGAGTTGCTTTGCAAAGAGGTTGAACCACTTTGCAGCAGTTGCATGAACCCCAATTTCAGTGGTGATTTTACCAGCAAGTGTCATGATGATCAAAGAAGAACTAGAAGGTAAAAAATGAAGAGACAAAGATAGAGATGATGATGATGAAGAGTATTTCCACCTTGTCCCTCTTATATAAAACAAAATTCAACTACTCTTCACGACTAATTAAACTCTCGGGCCCATTTTGATAACCTACTAGAAAACGAAATACCTCATTCCACTCTCAATAGTGAAATATAGGTTACGATTAGATATGTTAACGGGGTGGGTAGGGTACGAATAGTAGTTGTCCTGTACCCTATCTGCTGGATAAATATTTGTCCTGTATTTGTATCCATATTCGTCGGGTATCCGCATAATTTTTTAATATCCATGGATATCCACGGGTACCCGCAGGTATTTCCAAAAAAATAAAAATAAACATTTAACAACATATTTTAATCGTAAATTCAAATAAAATACAATACATAACATTCATAAATTGTAAACAAAGTCCAAATTGTTATAAAATAAAGTTAATAATAGAGAGAAGAATAAAGAGAAAGAAAAGAATAAAGAGAAAGAGTAGAGCATCAAATACTATAGTTTGTCGCCAGGCGTTGAGGTTGTCGCCAGGCGACCCATCAGTCAAGCAGAAAAGTTGTTTTGTGTGTGTTTGCATTGTGGGAGTGGTTGACTGGGTAAATGCAATGTGTTGTGGCCTGTGTGAAACCGTGGTTGTTATGTACATTAGAGATAGTGGGTAAAATGGTAATGTGGAATATGAAGTAGAGGATACATGAGAGTTAAATAAAGTAACTACTATTAACTGAGTAAAATGGTAGGTACTGATGTGCAGAAGTATTACTAGCATTATATGCATGCATGAATGTTGGTATGTAGGGTCTAGAAATGCTTGGATTATACACATCCCTTTATATGTAGTTCAAAAATTATAAATATCTCTTATTGACAAGTCTCGATGCTTTGAGGTATATAATGGATGATTTGTATGAGTGTGAGATTTGGACTATATTGAGTGAGATGAGATAAGCTACAATTTAGTACAAGAAAGATAACATGGTGTGTATAAATGAGAATGATTGTTTTATTGAATTGATTAAAATGGTTGTATTGTTATTGTGTATGAGTACTATAATTGGATAATTGGAAATGTGATGAGAACTTGGAGAACGTGTGATTTGAGGTCCATCAAGACCTGTTGAAAGTGCTAAAAAACCAGTAGCCTTACGCTACTGGTATGGCGCCTAGTGGTGTAGAACGAACCGCCAGGCGGTAGAGTTCCAAACAGTGACAGTGGTCACTGTGCGCTCAGGGCGCCTGGCGGTAGGGTGGGTTCCGCCAGGCGGGGAAAGGAAGCAGGAGGCCTGGAAGGCGATGGGCGCCTGGCGGCGCGAGTTGGAAGCGTCAGGCGGTGACGAAACAGTGTGATATTGTGCTAGCGCTTGGCGCCTAGCGGTGTGAGATGCCCACCAGGCGGTCTAGAGCTAAATTCTGCCTAGCGGCATGAGATGCGCGTCAGGCGGTTTTGGTCCAGTGATGGTGCGCGAGAAAAGTTTTCTACACCGCTTTAAGGTATGATCATGATGCGATGCTTTGGCTGGGGGCCAGTTACAAGTGCATCTTGTATTGGGGTAACACATGACCACTCTAGGTTGTAGCCGGGTGGTTTAGGAAGTCCGATGGAGTGTGCGGGTTGTGGCTCGTACGGCGAGGTTCCGGATGATTGCCCTCTTCAGTGGATTCTAATAGAGATTTGGTAGTCTGGGAACAACTACAAACTTATGTTTGTTTTGGAGAACTCCACTTGGTGTCACTGTGAGATGTTGTGGCAAAGTTATTCCCACGTGTGGACTATCAGGTGGTGGCTTGTAGTCGGAGGGGGGAGTAGACACTCGTGCAGCAAAGATCGATCATTGATCTCTCTTAAAGGGTATAGAAAGGATAGATGTCTAATGCAAGTGGTGGAAATGGAGAAGTCCGGAATAAAGAGAGAAGTACACTAACCCGGGTTTTAAGTGTTTAGATGTTGTATTTAATTGTTTATTGTTATTAGTTTGGTTTATTTTAAAATGAGCTCACCCTATCTGTATGTGTGTGACGATGATCATGTAACTTGTTACATGGGAGCAGATGTTGATGCAGGTGGGTAGACTGAGACATAGAGGCGGAAAGGGGACCTCTTTGGGAGTTTTACTGATTTTTATTTTGTCATAATATGGGTTTGATGTAATAATTTTTATAGACACCTATATTACATTTTGGTTTTTGTCGCGCTTTATGATTAATTGATTTGGCGCATTGGACTTTAAATTTAAATTTCTTCCCGCATTTGGGAATTTGTTCCTAATAAATGAGGTTGTTCAGTTAAATTTTATTTTTATTTATTTTATAAGTAATTTCCGGCTAGGATGTTACAGTTGGGGGTAGATGTAACCATTAAACTCTCTTGTATTTTGCAAATGCTTTAAATATATTATATGCCTATTCCATTAAATGCTAGTATTTTTGTTTCCTTGCTTAATGCTTGCTTGGTTTTATCACCCATTGCATGATACTTGGTTCATTGGGTATTGGAAAATATCTTTTGAAACCTAGAAATGAAACAAGATACCTAATGGAGCTTGTGTCTAGGAATGGAGCTTGACTCATTGGTTGTCTTAAACCCTAGTTCGTAAAGCGGGTTTGTTTGTTAAGAGTTCAAGGGATTGACTCTTAATAAGGAAACCTAGGCTCATTCTATTAAGGGATTAGAGTTTGAGTAGACTTGTGGGTTGACATTAGTATATTAATGGAAAGGGTGTGCTTTCTTTTACATGCATGGGAGTGAGGTCGGTAAAATCTAACCCCAACAATACCATTCCATATCAATTCTTGTCTTTTCCACCGTCTAAGTGTTTTAATCGCCAAAGTTTACCTTTTATTCATTTATGCAAAATTTACTTTCTTACATGAAACTAAAAATTATGGATTCATTCTTTAGTTTAAATTAGTCATTAGTTGCATAATTATTTTAGTACACACTCTTGGGAAACGATATCCCGATCTTACCGGTTACTACTTGTGCGACCTGGTACACTTGCTGGAGTCTTAACCGTAGTCATTGGAAGATTAGCTTTCATAAGTAATGAACCAACTTTGGACGTTTTATTCATTATTCTACATGTCAATTTTAGCATGAACATATGTTCTATTGGATGTTCAACTTCAATTCCAATTGATATACAATACTCATGAAATACACAAGATATAAATTCACCAGCATTATCAAGACAAATTTTCATAAACGGATAATCTGGGAAGTGATATCTTAATTTAACTAATTGTGCTAATACTTTTCAAATGTCTAATTGCAAGTTGATAACAAACATGTGACCATTTAGCTGATGCATCAATTTATGAAATATCTAAATGATCCACATGATGAGTGCATTAGATCACAAAATCACTCTGTATTCATTTCAAAAGATGAGATTGATTCATCTCTAAAGTTTTCTAGTGATGATTATTATCAACTTTCTTTGTAAACATGTATTACATGAGAAATCATTGGATTGAAGAAGTTTTTTATTCTTAAGTGGGTGTCCATAAGAGTCTTCAACTATTTTTTTCGCATCATGATAGATCACTCTGTATTCATTTCAAAAGATGAGATTGATTCATCTCTAAAGTTTTCTAGTGATGATTATTATCAACTTTCTTTGTAAACATGTATTACATGAGAAATCATTGGATTGAAGAAGTTTTTTATTCTTAAGTGGGTGTCCATAAGAGTCTTCAACTATTTTTTCGCATCATGATAGATCCAGGATGACCCAACTGCTCATGCCAAACAAGAAATCCGTTTTTGATTTGTAAACTTTAGGTTTATAATGGCACGCATTTGAATTGTACTAATGTATGTTTAGTACAATCCATAAGAGAATATTGACAATTTCTCTGATACATATTTTATTTATTTTTATTCAACCCAAGTCCATTGATATAAAGATATTTCATATCTCTTTCATTGTTTGTCTCAATATGATATCTATTTAGACAAATATCTTTAGAACTTAATAAATTTCTATTAGACTTCTTCGTAGAAGTGTAGTAGCTCTTCTAGATCCTTCAAAACATTATTTGTGATATAAAAATAATATTAATATTGAATACAGTACATTTAGTCTATCCAATATTACTACATATCAAAATGATCATATATATATATATATATATATATATAATTCTAATAAACTTAATAACTTCAACTTGTTGTAGGTACCATCCAAAACTAATCAAAATACAGTACATTTGTGATATAAAAACATTATTAGCAAAATACAGTACATTTAGTCTATCCAATATTACTATATATCAAAATGATCATATATATATATATATAAAATTCTAATAAACTTAATAACTTCAACTTGTTGTAGGTACCATCCAAAACTAATCAACGTCGCAAGTCATATATTATCAAATAATATCAAATAAAACTAAGTATAAAATATCATTTCCAAAATCTTTGAACCTTTATATATGTATAGTATAATAAAATTAGAACCACAAATCCATATCAAAACTCTTCAAATTCTTAGAAAAAAATATGTATTTTTTTTTAACATTTCATTTAATGCAATCTTAATTTACCTATTATATTTTAATACTAATCAAGTTCAAATTTTTTACTTTCCAAAACCTATATTTCCTGCACTTAACAATGTATGGTCCTTTTATTTACTTTTATTTAAAAGTTACTTTTTTTTCCATTTAATTTATGCATGTAAATGCACAAGTGATGACCTTTTCTATTCAACATTTAAAAATATGTATCAACATTTAAAAATATGTAATCAATAAAATCCAACATTTCTATTTCTATCATGGGACATTATATAATTTTTTTAGAAAAGACTTTTCAATTACCATGCATACTCCATACGTAATACCAATTCAAATTTAATAATGTTATTAGAGATGGCAAATAAACTCGTCCCCGTGGGTATTATTCGAACCCGTCCCCGTTTTGACGGGAAATCCTCGCATTGCCTGGGTTTGGATATGGGTATGGAGAATCCCCGATTTTTTCAATTGAGTATGGGAATGAGGATGGGGATATACATATCCCCGCCATAATACTCGTCCCCGCCATATCTCCATCCTCGTTTAAATTATTAAAATATTTACAATTAATTAAGTAACCATATATATATATATATATATATATATATATATATATATATATATATA
>Ga0214545_1006428_pt1 | contig 20465 bp, 13 predicted proteins | sample CNSS4metaG_FD_160064 | JGI IMG/M metagenome (GOLD analysis project Ga0214545, IMG submission 160064) | Root nodule microbial communities from cowpea collected in UCLA plant growth center, Los Angeles, California, USA - CNSS4 | ecosystem: Host-associated > Plants > Roots > Nodule | place: USA...
ATAAATATATATATATATATATATATATATATATATATATATATATAAATATATATATATATATATATATGCCAAGAGCTTCTTAGGCCAAATCAAACAATTAAAAGTGTACGCAAATTGATTCTAGAATTTGACCCTCTAAGTAGTGTGGATAAATATGGCAAATTAGTTCCACCATTGTGGGGTCCTAATCATCTTGGTATGTGTATGTTGAATGGATTTTATTGCATGTTTAAGTATTTCTACTAGTCTTCTTTCAAGCTTTTCTTGTTTTAATCTTTTTAAAAGTTTTGTCAACAAAGTCTTTCCTTAGTGTGCCATTTCTTGCTTTTGTGCTTTTCTTGCTTGTCATAGGTTTCTCTAGTTTTGTCTTTGTTGTTTTCTTTCTCTTGAACTTCTTTGAGTGGTTGGTTGGTATATATATTTCCATTTGAATGCAAATTTTCAAGAACTTGGACTTGAGGGTTGGAGCACTCTCTAACTTTAGCTTAAGAGTTAAGTGCATCCCACCTTGAAATTGTGGTGAGCTACCCAAACCCTTTAAGGGTTTATTGGCTTTATTTTTAATTTTGAGCTAACTATTATGTTTGGACAATTTTGGGTTTTGCTTTTGTTATTGTGTAGTGTTAGAACAAGTGACCTTGGTGCATGAAGAATTGATGAAGATGCATTGATGATCAAGTTTCTTGTTTGCTAAATCTAGAAATGAAGTGAAGATCATGAAGTTTATATGTTGTATTATACTTGTAGACTATATGACATAAGTTAGATGTCCTTTTAGTCTTGGTGTGCCCTTTTCAATTTGTTAAAAAAGTTTTTAATATGTTAAAAATCTTGTTGCATATAGTTTTGGTATGAATGTATTCAATCATTTGAATTGTTCTTCAATCAACTTATTTCACTAAAGTCAAGATAAATCAACAGATTGTATAGACAAATCAACCTGTTGAATTCACTTACGACCAAGCTATAGAAGCTGGTTTCAGAGAGATGAGGTACAATTTTGAGTTTGAGCGCAAAAAACAGTCTTACACTTCTGGAAAACTTTCTCCCTCTCTCTCTGAATCACACAGTTGTAGCTATAGATTGAAGATCTTGATTGATCTTGGAGGCATTTTTGCTTGGTTGAAGCTTGAAGAACACATGTTTGGTTGGCTAGGGGAAGCCTCCATCGATTTTGTTGTTCTTGTGCCTTTGTAGTGTTCCTAGTGTAATTCTAGGTCTGTTGTAAGACCCGTGAAATTTAATTAATTAAATAATTAATTAATTAATTAATGTGGGTGGGAGAACTAATTATGACATTAAATTATGAGTGAAATGATGTGGAAAAGTACTAGTTCAAGTGGTTAAGAGTACTTTGATTGTGTGAGAGGACTTGGGTTTGAGTCTTATGTATGCCATTTTGTGTTATTATTCATTGTTATTTTAAATAATATGATAATTGAATTATGATTGTTAGCATGAAATCTGAATTGGTTAAATGGGTTGATATTTATTTGGTAATTGCATGGTTATGGGTTCAAGCCTTGGAGAACTTACATTAAACTTTAATTTTTGATATTTTCGGCTTTGGCTTGAATATGAAGAGTTGAGGAACATCCTAGCGGAATGGCAGAATAAGGGTGGCAATTTTCGTTTTAGGTTTGGAATTCTGTGAGTTTGGAGTGAGACTTGAGGGGCTGAATAGAGAGGAGCCAATGAGGGTTGGTGTTCAAAGGAGAACTTCTCAATTTTCAAAGTTTAAGCTAAAGGATCCAAGTTAGGGAAGCTTTTACACGTTAGAATTTTATGCTTATATTCGAGTTGCATGAACTATATGAAACTGTTTAATTATTGTACGTTTCTGGTTAAATTTTTGTGTTTCTGGAAAATTTCCAGAAACCGCCTGGCGGGCCATCCATAGCCGCCAGGCGGCACATACATTTATACGTGTTCTGGGTTTCTAGGAGAGAAACCGCCTGGCGGCACGCCCCCTGACTGCCAGGCGACACACGACGTTCTACCTAAATCTGGGTCTGTTGGATGAAGCGCCTGGCGGGGTTGGTTGTACCGCCAAGCGGCGCGGGTAAAAATGACTCATTTTCGGGTTTTCTGGGTTTCTATGATGAACTGCCTGGCGAAGATGAATTTCCGCCAGGCAATGCGAGTCTGTTGGGTCTGAATTTGGTGATTTTGTGATTTTGGATTGTTTCTGATGGTAGGAAAATTTTGTGACAGTGTTAAGTAATGAGATAATGTGATATTGTTCATGAACTGAGTATATTTGAGGGACTAATTTAAATGAGCAGTGGAAAAGGGGTTGTAAGGTCGAAATGGGTGTTTGCTGGCATAAGGAATTTAGGCGTAAGTGAAGGTTTAATAAAAGTAATAATCGTAAGAAAATGAGAGGGTGGAATTGAGTGGAAGGACGGAGGAACTGGGATGAGGAAATTGGGGAGGGTGATTTGTACAGAGTGAAGAGATTTTGGAAAATTCCCAGAAAAGCAGGCACCGCCTGGCGGTAAGGGAATGGCCGCCAGGCGCCAACACAGTGAACATGTTCTAAGTGGTTGTCCGGGACTGTAACAGTGTTTAGGGATATTCGATGTTTGGTCTTTTGGTAAGTCAGTCTCTGGTTTAATTGAGAGGGGATAGGGTATTGTGATCCCATTAAGGTAATGTCACTTTTCTCTTACTTTGTAAGCGAACTTATGGGTGTATAAAGTAGTGGTGTGAATGGTAATTAGACTCATGGGGAGTATGTTACCTCATGGAGTATTCTAGTGCGATCAGGGCCTTGATAACATGCGTAACAGTATTGAGTTGGGAAAACATGAATGACACCCAACCATTGGTGAGTCTCTTGGAGTGGAATTGTTTTGTAGAGAGTTGTGGTAGAGAGGGAAAGTGATAAATGTTCATACAAGTAAACAGTATCATGCACTGAGTTAGGAGTATAATGGATTGAGGATGGGTGCGAGTGTAAGATGCGAAGAGTACTTGACCAAAACCAGTACTGCATAAGTACTGATACAACGCTTGACAACAGAGTTAGATCCGCCAGGCGGTAACGAGGCAACAATGAGGTTCTGATGCAAGAGGCGCCTGGCTGCAGGGAGGTTCCGCCAGGCGATAGTGAGAAAAATCGTGGTTCCTGAAACAGCGTCCGCTTGGCGGTAAAAATGGTTTCGTCGGGCAGTAGTTGCAAATTTTATGGTTCTTGAGGTGCTTGGCGCCTGGCGGTGCGTGTCCCCCGCCAGACGGTCTGGGAGCGGATAGCGCCTAGCGGTACGTGTCCCTCGCTAAGCGATTTGGCTGCTGTAAGTCCTAAGTATTGGACTTTGTAGGGTGATCTACAAGGCTTTTAGTGATGCCTCAAAGGTAAGATTGTTGGGTTCCTTGATTTGAGCTCGTAACGTATCCCTTGAGTTGAGCTCGGGATAGGGGTTAAGCACGTACATTCCTCAAGTTGAGCTCGGAATAGCATCCCTCGAGTTGAGCTCGGGATGACGGATGAACACGAGAAACCCTTGAGTTGAGCTCGGGTTGGTGAGTGTTGCCGGTGTGAGTGTGCTGGTTGTGGCCAGTACGGATGGGTCCAGATAGATTGCCCTCCTCAGTTGTCGGCTGACGAGTTTGGTAGTCTTGGGACATTACGGACGATGTTCGTAAGTGGGAACTCCACCTGGTGTTACGGTGTATGATCCGTGGCATTGGTTCCCGCACGTGCTCTGTCGGTTGTGGCCGATAGGTTTGGCAGCAAATTATCTTGGGGTAATCACTAGAAGAGGTAGAACACGAATGGTTTGGTTGTGGTCAGACGTTAGAGAATTGAGTAAGAGATGTTATCTTGATTCTTTGTAGAATTTACAGCTGTATAATTGGTTATTTGATTATTGTTATGATGTATGTTGTTTTCATAAGCTCACTCTATATGCTTGTGTTTGGCGATTATCGTGTACGCGGTACACGTGAGCAAAGAATGTTGATGCAGGTGGATCCGGTGAGGCTTAGTCACAGAGCGTGGGAAATGCTTGGGAGTTTTATACATTTTTGTATTATGTCGAGTTGGACTATTTTGTAAACTCTTATGAGAGGTTTTATTTTGTTGTTTCAGTTTTATTAACTATGGATTTTGCTTTTATCCTTGGAGCTTAATAAAATTTAAATTTCCCGCGTTTTTGGGAAATGAGGTTTATTCATAAATGCGGCAGCTTTATGTTTTTAATAGTTTTATTTATTTAAATCAGTAATATCCTGACGGGATGTTACATCTGTTAGTGGGATTCTTATAGTGTTGGTCATAATATTTTTGTGAAATTCAAAAATCTTGGTGTTTTCTTTATTCAAAAGTGTAATCCTAGTGTGATTTTGTAAAACTTTTGATAATAGTGGAAAACTAGGCTCAGGTTGTTCTGGTAAATTGGATGTAGCTTTGTGATTGAGTGAACTAGTATAAATACAAGTGTGTGATCTTCTTTCTCTCATCTTGTTCATCACTTAAATCTCAAGAAAACCAAGCAAATCAATCTTTGTTAGTTGTGCATGTGCTTTTATGTTGCCTGATAGTGTAATCAAGTTAGAATATTGATTGGAACATATTTTGATTAAGAAAGCATGTTGTTTGAGTGAGTTTCGTGCATTTCACATTTCTTCATAATTTCCCAGAACTTTAGCTTATTGTTTTCATATTTCAATTTGTTGATTCATAGTGTATGAACATATTAACATGTTGTTTTTTATTTCAATAAGTTGAAAGTGTATTGTCCTGTAACTTTTGCTTTCTGATTACGTGGTCAATATGATTCAAAGAAAAGGGTTCTTATGCTTTCAAAAAATTTTATAAAGCCAATTCACCCCCTCTTGGCTAAACCAACCATTTCATTACTTACATGTAGGTTAAAAAAATGGAAGATTCATCTAACACATCCACACCCAAACATGAAGAGGCCTTGATGACTCAACACCCAACGTCATCCTTAGTTGAGCTCTTGAAAGAGAAGTAAATTTCAAGAAAGGAAAATGAAAAATATTTTAGTGACACCATCTTAAGATTAGAGATGGAAAAGGCCAAGATAAAAGCTAGGAATCATCCTTAGTTGAGCTTCTCAAATAGATGTAAATTTCAAGAAAGAAAAATGAAAAATATTTTAGAGACACCATCCTAAGATTAGAGATGGAAAAGGCCGAGAAAGAAGCTAGGAGAAGAAGGTTTCATTCACCACATAGCTCCCAAATAGAATGAAGCTACCATAGAGGAAGAAGAAATTTTAGGCACAACACATCACCATTGAAGCAAGCTTCAAAGATCCATTAGTTTCATGGAGATAACTATCCGAATGTGTATTTAATGTAAACCCACTAGGAGATCAAGAATTAGACTAAGTGGTAGTGTAGTTTGAGGGATATGCCATGACTTAGTGGCATGAAATTTGTATGAACAATTACCAAGGGAGTTCTTCTCGTTGAGCCAACTTAACGAGAAAACATTCTTCACACAAGATTCCTCATTAGCAATAACGTTTGTTCTCTAAGTGTACATTTGCTAATGGACCTCTTATTTTGAAGTTGTCACCTTTTTAGAAGAAGGAATGGCTAAGAAGGAGTCTAGTCTAAGGGAGTGTTCTCACCAAACCACTAGTTTTGCTAAGAATACCCTTTTGAAATGGAAAAGGAAAGTATCTTGAAAGATCTTGGTGTGGGAACCACTATGAACACATGGAAGAAAAAGAAAACACCTTCTAGATGACTTTTAATGATTGGTGAAAATTCTCCCTCTACCTCATGCTTAGGATTTTCTAGAAGATACTCTTTGATTTTGCTACATAAATCATCATGTTATGCATTATTGCTAGGAGGTCCCTCTCTTAGCCTATTTAAGAAGACCTCTTCCTTAATTGTAAAGGGTTGAAGATTTGAATAGTAAAGTTATTATGCTTCAACCTTTCTAGAGTAAAGAGAGTGATCTTTAGTTCCCAAGTCTTATCTTCAACTAAGGTTGAAGTGGGGACACTACCACTCATCTTGGATGGCTTAGTACCCTAAGTGGTGTGACCACCTTGCTTCTCCTTCCCCTTCTTGCCTTTCCATCTTTTGTTTCATTTACTCTCACATTATTATATTCTTTGTCCTTTTTATGCTTTCGTAATTTGCGTTGTCTTTGATATCTTGTGTTTTTCTTTTGGTTATATTGAACCCATACCCTCTGTAAATTTTGAAATGGTTGAAATGCCAAGAAGGGAGCGTGGGGGTTGAATTGGCTAGTTAAAAAGTAAGATGAGTTTTAAAGGCTTAAAATTGTCATCAATTTAATCAACCCAACCAACAAATAAGGATGCAAACACTTCTGGACTGGACACTTTTAACCGATCAAAAACAGAGTTAGTCGATTGATTTTATTAAACAAATGCAGTACTGATATAATCAATCGATTGAAACACAAAAATAGTCAACTAAAATACTGGGAAAATGCATAAATTCATATTCGTGATTTAAAGCAAGATCAATCAAGACATGTTCCAATGAATACAAATATATCAATGTTGCAAATAATGCTAAAACACTCAAGAATGTCAAAAAGATGGTTTAGATCATAATTCTTTAAACTTTAAATGAAAATGCAAGAGAGAAGGGTTAGAGAAGAGAGTAATGCACAAGATTTTTATACTAGTTCACTCAAACCTAAGCTACATCCAGTTTGTCAAGGCAACCCAAGCCTGACTTTGCACTATTTCAAAAGATTTACAAAATTTACACCCTTACACTTTCAAAATATGCAAAAACACACATAAAAGACTCTTGAATCACACAAGAATCAAACCAGTGCAGCAAGACACCCCTTGCAGACCTAGAAAACCACCAGGCACAAACATAAAGTTTGAGAAAGATCAAACCTCAGTGGTAGCACAACCCTGCCTACCACAACCACCTTCTCCAAGCTTCAAACACCAAGAAAAATGCTCCAAGAATTGATCCAAGATCAATTTTCACCAGCTGCAATTTGTATGATTACGAAAGAGAGAGAGAATTCCCAAGTTTTCATAATGATTTCGCGCTAAAAAATGGTCTTACTACCTCTCTTTCAAAAAATACAACTCTTATAGTCAAACTGTTACAAAATTCAACAGGTTGATTTTCAAATCAATTGGTTGATTTCACTTAGCTTAAGTGAAATAAGTCAATTAAAAAATAAATCAACTGATTGAATAAGTCATAGTTAAGACTACTGCAGCTAACCTTTTAATTTGTTAAAAATCCATTCAATAAATTAAAAGACACAATAAAGACCCTATACATCTAACTAATGCTAAATGGTCTACAAAGTGAATTACAATCTTCAAGCTTATTTTCTCCATGATTGATTCATATAGAGGGCATGCATATAAGGCTTGATCAACTTGAGTGACATCAAATCTTCATGTCTTCATCAATGTAGGCATGGTTCCAAGGCAATGTCTTCAAGTTCCTTCATCAAAGCTTCATCAAATCTTCAAGTAACACACCATCCAGGCTACGCATGTCAACACCCTCTTCTTTCTCATTGAGTCTCTTGAAATAAACCTTCACATATAGACAACGTAGTAGTCTTAATGTCCAGTAGGGATCTTCTTAAGACTTTTTTAAGCAACTTGAACACATATACCTTGTCCATTAAAATCAACAAGACGAATTTACATCACATCTTATTTGCATTAGTTTTATTATAATTGCATTAGGCACATAATTTCAACATTTAGGTTTAAGCGCATTATAACCTTAGTTCCTTCATGCGAGTTGTAACAGTTAGGTTTGACTAAAGTTTTCATGTTGTCCATTGTTGCTTTTGGTTATTATCTTGTTTTTATTTAGCCTTTTAGTTTGTTTTTGCTTTCCATTTTTACTTAAAGTTTCTACCTTTTACTTCTTTTGTTATTTTATTTGCCTAACCCTTTTAGTTTAGATTTTATAAGGATTATTTTGTTAAAAATCAACTTCGAGCTTGTTAGGAGACAACTTTGGATTATCTTTACCTTTGTTAATATTTTTGCTACAATCTTAACAACACTAAAGTTGATATAGTTAAGTAATATTGATTTGAGAACGTCAATGATGGCATTATTAAGAAACAAGAAGAAGATTGGAAGAAGTAAGAAGAAAATCAAAGTAAAGGAAAATAAAGATCAAATGCTCAATATATTTATTGGATTTATACAACATTAGATAGTAATATTTGAAGATCAAACATCTCTCTAAGGAAAACCAAGATTAGGTGACCCTGATGGAGGGCCTACCAAACATCTCCTATGGTAGCATCAATCATTAGACAACTCAAGTCAAGTGGAATAAGCATGATATGAAGGGTGTTTTTACACTAGATACATTTGTAAGAAATCATAATGTTTAACTTCCTATAATTGACTCACAAAGGCTATTTCATAACGATGTTGACACAAATACCAACTATAAATGTGTTAGAACCCTTTTTAGTATTGTCAATTACGTAGAGTCAATTGTGGAGATAAACATGTGTTTCAATCACCTAAAAGTACAAACAAGTCAAAGGATGTTACCTAAAAGACTTTAAAATAAGTACATTGTTTTCTAGATTTAGATCTTTTGTGTTTTACGATTTTTGAAAGTTGAGATAGATTCATTGTGATTTTTTGTAGAAACTCATACAAATTTGATTTGATTTTCTTAGTTTTTGCTTGGAATTTAGTAATTGGCCTTATGGATCTAATTATAGTCCATAATTGAACCTACGCATATAGTTGTTCAAAGCTTATATATAGACATACTAAATTTATTTATTTAGTTTTTCAATTTTAGAATTGCCTTTTTATTCTTCTTTTATCTTTTGGGGTTTTCCTTCTTCATCAATCAAGAACTAATTCTTGAAGTTTGATTGACGAAATCAAGATCTTACATATGAATTGAATTTTGCATTGATGGTTTAACATTCCAAATTTTTTTTCTCTATTTAGTTTCATATTTGCATTTTATGATGTTAAATTGTGTTCTAATTTTAGAAATCAAACATGAATCAATTGAATCTTGATTTGATAATTAGATGTAGATTTGATTTAATTGATATTTCTTGTTCAATAACATATTTTTTTTTATAGAAATAGTACATTGTTCAAACTTTGGTTTTAAATTTTTAGAAAACTATAATAAAGAGAATTTTATGAATCTTGAATTTGTGAGCTGACCTTTTATTTCTTGACGTTTCATTTTCAACTTTTATATGATTTTTATAATTGTTACATTCTAAACTTATCCTCCAAATTAATTTATATAGAAAGAATATGAACACTGAATACAATAAATATGTATCCATTTGAGAATCAAGCTCAGTTGTGCTCTATTACAAAATTTTGTAGAAAACTTAGATGATTTGATTTCATTAGAACAATGAATATTGTAACTCCATGCAAGAATCTATTAATGTTATATTATACATGGAACAAAATAATCTATTAATGTTAAAAATAATCAATTGTGTTAACTCTTATTTGTTTTATATAAACTTGTAGATCTTTATTATTATCAATCAATCTAAGAAAAGTTATCTTACTTTAAAAATCAAGAATCTCTTCAAGAAGCAAGCATATATGTGAAAAACTTCTCATTAAAAGATTTTTGAAAAGATTACGTGCGGTATATTTCAGTGCTCTCAAAAGTCATTGTTCTACGTTGTTTTAATTCATTACTTTAAATTGATATGATTGTCACTAATATGATTTTAATGAGTTGTGCATTAGATTTTTGTAAAATTTTATAATATCTCTTTAGAGTTGTTCAAGAGATTGGTTGGGACAATATTTAGAAATCTAAGTACATGTTTATTAAATGCGTTTTGGTTATAATCTTGATAATTTTAAATAGTTGAAACAATCGTTCTAAGGTTGAATAATTAATATTGAATGTAAAATTAGGAAGATTCAAATGAACCTAAAATCTACTTAACATTGTTTCTATTTATCTATTGTATTTCTTATTTCTTTGATAGAAATAAATGGCTCACATTAAACTTTCCAAGAAATATTTTTCAAAAAAATTATTAATATTTAAAAAGTTTAAAATGCCAATTTATCCATTTTTTAATCAATGATATATTCCTATTTTATTTACCCATTCTAATTATTTTTTAAAACAAAATACTTTATTCTATTTTAGGAGTTGTTACTTGATCGTATATTAGAAAGGAGTTACCATTTCTATTACGAAACAATTTTTGTTTTTTTTTTTTATACAAACATCGGTCAAATTAGAAGTTATTAAAAAGAAAACACACAATCACTAATATTAAAAGAAAAATGAATTTCTAATAAAAAGTTTTAGCTTTTTGGTATTTGTTTGATAACTTGAACTGGATCTGGATTTATATAATATTGAAAAAAGTAAATTTTGAAAATAAAATCTGTTAATTTATTGGAACTTATCATTAAATAAACTATATAGTTATCACATAATAAATACATTTATAGCACAATTAATTTCTTTTAATTTTTCTTTCTTGCATTTGATAATGAAAATCATGTGGCTTATTCTCCTCCATAGATGTTTCTAGTGACCATCTTTACACTTGTCTAAGCCATATTAACCAATTTTTTTTCATGCTTTTTCTCGGTTGATGTTACATCATCCTCTATCTCTTCATCCCATATTTTATCATTTTCTAGAACTACACAATTAAACATTAATGTTCTTATTTTCAGTGCTATCGCATTTTATTTTTATTTTCTATAGCACTCAAACACCTTTTTATTAATCACAGAAAATAACTAGTCAAACAATAATATAACAAATCTTTCTTTTAAGTTTGGAAAGTACCTTCTTATTATTTTAAACAGTAATGATATTTTGATTACTAAATTTTAACAACTTTCTCTTACAACATGATGTGTTATCTTTTAAGTGATCTTGAAATATTGAGAATGAAAAAATAAAGAACCATTTAAAAAATGCCACCTAAAATTATAAAAAAAAATTGTCAAAATTTAGTAGTCAAAAAGTTATTTTCCTATTTTAAATATTGTGTGAAAATTTTATGTCATGACCATTGTAAAATCGAATTAGATTTTATTTCGTCTTAACACCATAATAACATAAATAGTATTTGAGTTATTAATTAATAACAAAATTTGTTATTTTTTATATATATATTATTAAATTATTTATTAATATTTAGTCTCGCCTATAAAACAAATATATTCCTATAAAAAGATATGTTGAAAGTTTATATCAATTAAAGATTTTTTAAATTTGTGCCGTAACATTTTGTTTACTTCTTAATCTAAATCCTTTTCCTTTTTATTTCTTACTAAAATTTGTAATCACATACTTCGTCCTAGTCTTATTATTTTGGTTCCACTCTTCGGTGTCGAAAACACAAGTTTATACTTAATTTCTTTCCTTGAATCAAAATTATAAAATTTGCAAAATGTATAGTGCATAGAATTCTGATAAAAATATATAAATAGAGACAATATTCTATATATTATTGGTAAAGCTCGCATAAGTCTAAATTAAATAAAGATTCAAACTCATATATATATATATATATATATATATATATATATATATATATATATATATATATATATTTTTTTTTATATTTTTTTATTATATATTTTATTTTTTTTTGTTTAATAACACATTTCATATAATGACATATAATAGATAAATTTTGGACTGTCAAAATACACAATAACGATTAACGTAAATATAAAAAAAAAAAACCTCTTACATACAATTTTATTCTCTTGAAAGAAATTTGTAATCTTTAACTCTTATAATTATCACATTAATAGTAACATCATAATATATTTTTTAAAATAATTTACATGTAAATTACTTAAAATATTTTTTTAAAATTTTTTAAACAAATATCTTTTTGGAGACTATCAATCATATTCTTTTTCTTTAATATAAATTATGTTTAGACTCTTTTTTCACATTTCCATTAGTCCCATAAAGGTTAAGTGATTTTTGTTATACATTTTCAGCACAAAATAAAATTGATTATTCTCTTACTATGTGCTCAACTCAATCACCTTTTTCTCAATTTCATAGCGTGTTTCATAAGTATTATTCCTTTATAATTAGAAAATTCTAAAGATGTTCTTTACCTTTGCATCTAAGAATTAAATTATTTTTCCTCATCTCATGTATTTTCTTCAATCTTAAAGAACCATTAAAATAGATTAACATGTTAAATGAGACTTTTTTTGTTGTACACTAGGCACTTAGTTTTGAGAGAAGTAGCTAACCAAAAAGAAAAATTAAATACAAGTACATGAATTTGTAGTTCATATAAGGAATAAAAACCTAAAATAAGTCATGTTTTTAAAAATTATTTTGGTAAGCTTTCCTAAATAACTATAAAATAGATTTGCAAGTGTCGATAAAAAAAGTGTTGGGTTGTCTAAACCATATTCTCTTGTCTCTGGAATGCATTCCACGTGCCTTTCTACAAACGGTTTATCTTCTTATTTTTCGTTTTCACAAAGATACTAATAAGCAGACAAACATAGAGGTGATGTCCTCTTTATGCATACTTCTTGTCGCCTTTGCTAATAAATTCCTATCTCCAACATCCTTTTTCCAAATATAATTCCTTTCTTCTTCCTCTACCAATATAAACCCTAGATCAACAACAAACACAACCTCTTCAAAAAATTAAATAACTTTATTAGATTTATAACAAAATAAAATTACTTTATATAATATTTTATTTATTTTATTTTTATCTCTAAATTTGTTTACACAACATTTTAAACTATGAAATAGAAACACGGGCTATAGGCCGAGGAAAAATAAAAAAATCATTACGAATGAAAAAAGTTAATAAAAAGTTGAAATCAAGTTAAAATTCAGCCATTTATCAATGATAAAAGAATATAGTTAAGTTCCTCATTTAACCTTTTGGAAAAGTAGATTTCAACTTATGAATAATCTCTCTTTTTTTTTTTTCGTGAAAAGTTATTTCTCACTTTTGTATTGTTTTCATTTACCAAGATTTTATAGAAAACAAAAACTTTTTAGAAAAAAAATTACACAAACACTTTATTTTGGCTCCATTTTGCAGCACAAATTAATTGTTTATTCCGTTTCTGAAAAGTTTGATTCTGTCTTCTTCCCTTGGATATGACATTTTGATATTTGAACAAATCTTCTCATCATCATCCCTTTTGTTTATTTTCAATCTGAACATGGCAATGCAAAACCAGCCCAATGTTCTCTTAGTCCATTATCTCTAAACACTAAATTTGTCATTTTTACAGAAAAATTAATCTCATTCTCATCATCTATTCATATCCTCTTTACCCTCTTAAACATAAAAAAACTTCTTGTTCCTAGTATACACTATTCTCTTCATCACAAAAATTGGAACATCATAACCCAAATGGGACATGAGCTAATGTGCGCCACTGGGACCGTTAATATTCGTTAGTGCTTTTTTGTCACAGTGCATGAAATTATATATATATATATATATATATATATATATATATATATATATATGTTTATACCTGTATAATATATACATACACACACATATATTCCCTTCACCTCAAATTTTAATTTAAACCCAAAGAAGCCAAACCCATTTTTTTCTTGAACTGAGAAGCAGTGATCCTTATGACTCTTCTCTCCAACAGCATGGACAATGGTTGCTTCTCTTCGCCACGCCATGAGGCTTTTCCAGCTGGTCTGCGAGTTCTTGTTGTTGATGATGATCCAACATGGTTGAGGATCCTTGAAAAGATGCTCAAGAAGTGTTTGTATGAAGGTTGGTTTGTTTTACTCGTCACAAGTGCTAGCTATTATGTTACCCTTTTGTTTCTCCACTCTGCTACTTTTGTGGTGGCGCTGATTTGTTGCACAAAAGGGCTTTGACATCTATAAGCTGGATGTGATTGGATAAACTTCTCTATAAGAAACTTTTGGAAGAGAAACATAAGGAGAAGGAATAAAATTAACTTCTCTCTAAGCTAAAATTTGTTAGTTCTTAAGTTAACTTGTGTAAGTTTAACGATATAAGCTCTCTAAATTTTATTGTTTAACGTTTTGATAAGCTGATCTTAACTTGTGAAGAAACTCATTTCATATTTTTTAGAGCTTGTGTTACGCTATTTGTCTTCTATAGCTGGATTCTGGTTTTTTACTTGCGGTATCTGAAGTTTTAGTCAATGATGGGATGTGTTCATGTTGAGCTATATTTTGATAGTTGCATGTGTCTTAGTGGTGTTTTGTTTGGTCAGTTTAATTCGTTTGTTTATAATTTTGAACTGAAGTGTTTCTCAGAGTACGAAGCTGTTCTTTTAATTCCATTTTTTCAGTAAAGGAAAAAGTTGGCAAATTGGGATGATAAAACTTATCAAGATTGAGGGGGCTTAATAAAAAGTACCTGGGGTTTGGATGTTGCCAAGAGGCTTCTGCAACACATGGATCCCTGTTATGCCAATTGATTTTGAGATAAAATCTAACCTGATATCAGAGCCTATTTATTAATTCATCTTAGTAATGACCGATTCTATTATGCAAAACTTTGTGCACACTTTCTGTGGCGTTCTGAAATGCCCAATATGTCACTAGTCAGTTTAATACGACAATGGAAACACCGACAACTTAGTTGAGTTCAAATTTTCCTGTTTCTGTAATATGGTGGTAGGTAGAGAAGAGTTTAAGCCTGTGCTAACTTCTGTTCGTTATGCATCTTTGCACTTTGGGTTGAATTTATTTGCACAAAGTTGAGCGGAGCTTCAACTCTTAGTCTCCGTAATTGGAGAATGGAAATCAAGAATAAGGTTTCTTCTTAATTGATGCTATGATGTGTATTGAAAGATGGCAGGCATATTAGTGAACCCATGTTACTGATATGAGGCAATTTGAATTGCCACAGTTAAGCAAAAGGAACTCATTGGCATTTACATACTTTATATGGCACAAATAAAAACCCCAGGCAACTTGAAATATAATCCAACCAGTTATGTGACTCCACATAGAGAGAATGATTCAGAAGCCCTGTTCAACCAGAGATGTGACTCCATATTGAAGGAATGATTTAGAACTCATACGAGTTTTAGTCTTAATGTCAATGGTATCAGTAAAAGCTTTCATAACATGGACAATTTTTTTTTTTTACATTATTTAAGTCAAGCACTCTAGCAATTTATGGAGTTAGATTGGATTGGACTATGCAAAAGCTCGAGCTCAGCGATTTGCAAATGTAACATAAGGTCTTTCATGTATTTCATTCAATCAACATCTTTAGTAACTTCCAAATTCAAGTTCTCTTTCTCCCTCTTTTTGATTTCTTGTTACTCTGTTCATATTCGCAAATTTTCATGAAATTAGCAAATTTTGGAAGCAAGCACATATTGTGTCCCTTGTTAGTATGCTCTTTTACGTATTTTCTTCTGACTTACTTATTATGTGTTTCAGTGACTACATGTTGTTTAGCGACAGAGGCTCTGAAAAAACTTCGAGAAAGGAAAGATGCGTATGACATAGTGATCAGCGATGTGAACATGCCTGACATGGATGGCTTCAAACTTCTTGAGCAAGTTGGACTTGAGATGGATCTTCCTGTTATTAGTCAGTTCTCTTTTAATTTTATATGTTCATATTTTTCATTAAATTGTATCAAGTAATCTTTTGATGACATTGAGTTGAAGTCTATGCTGACAAGCCACATTTGGCAATGGTGTACAGTGATGTCTGTTGATGGAGAAACCAGCAGGGTGATGAAAGGTGTTCAACATGGTGCATGTGATTATCTCCTCAAGCCTATAAGAATGAAAGAACTGAGAAACATATGGCAGCACGTCTTTAGAAAAAGGATGCATGAAGCGAAAGATTTTGATAGCCATGAGGGTTTTGAGGCCCTTCACTTGCTGATGAATGGATCAGATCAGTCCGATGATGGTAACCTGTTTGCTGTAGAAGAAATTAACTCAATAAAGAAAAGAAAAGATGCAGATAGCAAGCACGAGGATAAAGAATTTGGAGATCATTCTCCCACAAAGAAAGCTAGGGTAGTTTGGTCTGTGGATCTTCACCAGAAATTTGTCAAAGCCGTGAATCAAATTGGATTTGATAGTAAGTTTTCTATCAACCTTCTCTGATAAGTGTAATTATGAATTATGACTTCGGCAAACAACATTGTAATTTCTGACCTTACTCTTTTTGTTAATATGACACAAACCTCCTTATCTTTTATGTACAAGAACGTAACATATAACTTATGTTTGGCAGAAGTTGGTCCCAAGAAAATTCTTGATTTGATGAGTGTTCCCTGGTTAACCAGAGAAAATGTTGCTAGTCACTTGCAGGTATATCACTTGCTCATATGCTTTGCATAAGTGATACTATATTAACAGTCCTCAGCTATTATCATTGAAAGAGTGCCTAATAGGACACTTCAGTCATAACATTACTGTCAATAAACATCTGGGTATCTTAATTCTCCATATTGTGCTAAAATCATGACAGAGGTTGTCTTTAAGATACTGTTTAGTTGGAGGGAAAAATATAGTGGAGGAATTTTGATAAAATTTCCATAAAATTAAACGTGAAGACTTGAGAGAAATAAGAGGGAGAAAAGTGTTTAATGGTCTTTAAGTTTGAAGTATGAAACTCATAGGGTTCCTTGATGAGAAAAAATAGTTTATCCTGCAGAAATACAGGCTCTACTTGAGTAGGTTGCAAAAGGAAAATGATCAGAAATCTTCCTCAAGTGGAATAAAGCATTCGGATTCACCTTCAAAAGATCCAGGAAGTCTTAGTTTTCTAAACACTGCAAGCAACAAGCAACAAAATGATGTTGCCATCGACAGCTTCAGTCATTCAGATGGAAGTTTACTACTTCAGATGGATGCTCCAAGTCATGAAGGTGATCTCAAGGGAATCTTGTCAGAGCCTACAACCGAAAAAAGAAGAGCTTCACCAAAAAGTTCACAGATGAGCCTGAATCAACCTTTTTCATCTGTAGAGTCATCAGAAGCAAGCCATGCAATATTTGATTGCACCATACAAACACAGTACTCTTGGGGTGAGTTTCCAAAAGGTCCACTCAAAGAAGAACAGAAGACAGTTGTTCAATCAGAGGATAGCTTCAGCCAGTTGCCATTACATGGTACACGGCATCACATTCAGGTTGATCAATCACAATCCATTGCTTCCATTAATTCTAATCCTTCTATAACAGAAGAAGAGGTTGCTCCCAGCTTAGACACCAAACCTTTATATGCTGGTTACAAGAGTGATTATGTGAGTCCTGTGAGTTCAATGGGAACTGCAGTTGACACCTTTCCTAATCATTCCAAAAGCCTCATCGTGAATGATCAATCTTCAGAGCCCATTTTCACCTCAAATTTGGGATTGAAAACTGATGGATTTGATTTTGATTGCATTTCTGATCTGGATTTTTACCAAAGGAATCTATTATTGGGTAGTGAGGCAGCTTCTGCAGCACCTTTGGAAGAGGACCTGAATTTCTTTTTGCTGCAAACTGAATGGTACAACATGAATTTTGGGCAGCAGAATATAGATATATCAGAATGTTATGATCCAAGGCTTGTTGCTGAAGCCCCTGGCTACTTTTATGATTCTGCAGATTATTCATCGGTAGACCAAAGTCTATTCATAGCATGATTCAACCTGCCCTGCCCTTTTCTGCATCAAAGGAAGATTTACTGTTGCTACTTGACTTTTTTTTTTCCTTTCAAGAATATCAACTTCAGGGGGCTCGGATATTCTTTTTCCAATCAGAAAGGATTTTGATATTGGAGCACAGATAAAAGTGGGTGATGTGTGATGACAAACATTAAGCTTATCAATAAGCTTGCTTCCTTTTAAATAATAAATGATTATTCAGAGAAGCATTTGCTTGTGTTTTGATAGAGATCTCATGTAGATCAGAGATATGATTACATTAAAATATACAACTTGAAGTAAATTTTACCTTATAAGTTAATTGTATAAAGTTGAGATAAAGTTAAACTCACTTTCTAAGATTGGAAGAGGTTTTATCTTAATGAGGTTTACTGAGACTCTTGTACTTGTTTTGAATCACCCTATTTCACAGATTTTGTCAAATTATAGTATATAAACGGGTATAAAGTCATTTTTAAGGGATTTGATCATAAGATGTTCATAAGCTCTTAACATAATCTCTTCAATCAACCAGCTTAACTGATAGTTTTTCGCTTCCGCTGTAGTGAAAAAGTTTCATGGTTCAATTCAATGCATATTTTCATGATGCCTAGTAAGCAGAAACGATAAAACTTTTAATGTTGCCAACTTCATAACAGTCTCAATTAGGAAGGAATCACGTTGAGATCGTTGGAACAATTATAAAGGGTAAACTATTAGTAAAGATCTACACCATCTTCTTCCACTTCCTTTTTTTTTTTTTTTCATATTTTCTACCTTTTCTATCATATAGAGTTGCCAAGAACAGCTTAGTTTAACATAACGAGACAAATAAATCCATTAAAAAAAATCGGTCAAGCTAAAAAAATAGTAACCTAAGTTGAAGCATACCCATTTTGGTCCGATTTCTTTAGCCTGTGGTCTAAATAGACTTATAGTGATCCAATCTAAGGATTTATAGGCCAATTGATATAAATAGTATAAGGAAAAGTTTATTGAAGATGGAGTATAAGAAGAACTATGAATAAATACAATAATTATGGCAATGGAAAGAATAAAAAGATTCCAAAGAAGTTTTACCCAAAAAAAAACTAAAATAAGTGGGAAGATACAAAGAAGTAAAGGAGCTTGTAAATTTTAAAGAGTATATAACCTATCATAAAATAATATTATGTGATAATTTAGAATTACAAGGGTAGATGGTTAGAAATATGAAAAGTCATTTTTAAGTACATATGATGGTTGTAAGTACCTTCACATGTTACTTTCAAGTACATCTGATGGTTGTAACTACTTCACATGTCCTTCTAAGTATGTTCAACAAAATCAAAATTAATTAAGTAGTACTTTGAAGAGTTTCTAATTTTCACATGTCATTTTTAAGTACATGTGAAGGTTATATTACTTCACATGTCACTCCTTTGGTAAATCAGATCTGTCTAATATAACCCAACCAAGAGGGGGTGGGGTGAATTGGTTATTCAATATTTTACTAATTTTAAATGAATCTTGAAAGTTTCTTTAATCTTGACAACCCCAAATAACCAATTTTCCAGTTCTGTATTAATGGACTGATTAAGGCAATTAGGAAAGGCATTAAAGATGAGAGAAACAACGAACATAACAATTTATACTGGTTTGATTCAAGATGAATCTACATCCAGTCTTCTCCTAAGCAACCCACTTAGGAGGATTCCACTAAATCAATAGAGTTATAATAATTACAAGAGCATATATATAATTCAAGACCCTAAAGACTAAGGAGTTTGATCTACAAATCAAAAACTCCCCCTAGATGCAATGCATCCACACAATTGCACCTAGACCTTCACTTTACATAGTGAATCAACTGTAAACAGAAATACAATAAGAAAAGAAACAAGGAACGAATACACCTAGTGGATGTGTAGGTTTATCACTTGATCCTAGATCCAAGCTTGACCCATCAAGGTTGAATCCACCATCAATCTTCTTGAATATCCAATTGAATGATCTCCCAAGAAAGCACAAGAAATTTATGTATCTTGATGTCAGAAAAGAAGTCTCTCAGTTCGTTTCTAAGTAATTCAGTTACTTTTCTCTCTATTTTAAAACTGATTTCAAAACCGTTTTTATACCAGAGTTCTGCTGCTGTGATTAATGGATTAGGAATTTACCTAGTAGATTATCGTGGGTGTATTTTCACTACATCAATGTAGTGCCCTCATATAATCTATTAGTTAAGTATTTAATCCATTTACGAGTTTTGCTTTTGACACATTTAAAAGTTTGATAGCTGATTTAATTCAGTTCAAGCTTGGTTTACATGTAATCCTAGATATACAACACTTAATGTAAAAGATTAAATTCAGGACTAAGCCTAAACTAGTGATGCACATGTTTGTATAGCTTTGGACATCATCAAAATCATCTTCGTTGGAGTTGAGCAAGCTCCCCCTTTCAACAATCTCCTTCATTTTAAGGGAACTCATGTGCTTTCATGTAACTAACTTTATATACTTCTCCTTAAATAAGGAACCACTCATGTGTTGTCCTAAAATCATGGAACAACCCATGTGATAATTAATATTAGGAATAAAATAACTATTAAACATAAGAATATTGATACATAACTATATTCAGAAATTTCATCACATATATCTCCATATGATCCAATAGGTGTCATATATGAAAAAGAGCACCCAGGACGGCTTACATGACTCTCACATGGAGCTTGTGTAAGACCCGGAAAAATTAAATAATTAATTAAGTAATTAAGTGGATAAATGTGGGTAAGGGGAACCTTTAAAGTAATAAATGCGGAGTGTATGACGTGGAAAAATACTAGCTCATATGGTTGAAAG
>Ga0214545_1006433_pt1 | contig 20450 bp, 9 predicted proteins | sample CNSS4metaG_FD_160064 | JGI IMG/M metagenome (GOLD analysis project Ga0214545, IMG submission 160064) | Root nodule microbial communities from cowpea collected in UCLA plant growth center, Los Angeles, California, USA - CNSS4 | ecosystem: Host-associated > Plants > Roots > Nodule | place: USA...
AACTAAAATGATATTTATTAAAAATAAAGTGAAATATATCAGAACAAATGAAAAAATAACCATTGATAAATAAAGAAAAAAAAAAGAAGCATAGATAGCCGAATTTATAAAAAACTTGTAAGAGTAACGATCAATTTTTAAAAATTTAATAAATTATTATATTTAAAGGGTAAAATTGGTATTTTGAAATGTGGACACAAAAAGGAGAATTCCCTTTATATATAAAGGGTAAAATTGGTATTTTGAAATATGGACACAAAAAAGGGAATCCCCTTTATATATTGTTATAGACTAGCATAAATAGGCGCTATCGCGCCTCTGTGTATGATTTTCTAAATATGTGTGATATTATATTAGTAGGTGATAATATTGTAATATTATTAAGTTGTTATATAAACTAAAATTATGTTTATTAAAAATAAAGTGAAATATATCAGAACAAATGAAAGAATAACCATTGATAAATAAAGAAGAAAAGAAGAAGCATAGATAGCCGAATTTATAAAAAATTTGTAAGAGTAACGATCAATTTTTAAAAATTTAATAAATTATTATATTTAAAGGGTAAAATTGGTATTTTGAAATGTGGACACAAAAAGGGGAATTCCCTTTATATATTGTTATATATATATATATATATATATATATATATATATATATATATATATATATATATAGAGAGAGAGAGAGAGAGAGAGAGAGAGATAGAGAGAGATATTTTTTATTTCTTATAATTGTTTGGCTTGTCATACAATTCTTTCACATCTCTAAGATATTTTTCGTCTCATCATAAACTTTATGCAATTATATTCAAATTATGTATCTTTTTTATAATTTTATTTATTGTATATTTTTTTTTCACATGATAATGTTTAACACTCTCAATCTAAGTGTTCAACAACATAAACATTTCATTTACTAGATTATATAAAAAAATTATCTTTTTTGGTTCTATTATTATTAATTTTTGTTTCATTTAAATAACTCTTTTGATTTGCTATCGCTAAAACAATTTTTGTATTTCTCAGCCATCATCGACCAAGTTGATCTTTGAAAAGATTTCTTGGATCTCTAAGGTATTTTTATCATCTTATCATATATTTAATTATACATTTATTTTCCTTTGTGTGATTTCATTTAATGATCTCTCAAATTATTTTTAAGACACACTTTTGATATTTTTTTTTTAATATTTTGATTTGTTGTTTATTTTTATCATGTAAAATATTATTTTGATATTTTTTATATAATTATTTTTTGTTTTCTAACTCATTATCATACATGTAATTTTATCACTATAATTATATAAATATTTTTATTTACTATAATATAATAATTTAATGCAATTGTCATGAACCTTTTTATTACCATCCAACATATATTGATGTTCAAAATATCTATGTTAAAATTATATTATTATTAGTTTAATCTATGTTTCTTGTGTGATTTTGATCAAATAATGTAATATAATTTTTATTGGTGTATAAAAGAAGAGATTTCATTATAATTTAAAAAATTGAAGTAAACACGCGTTTAAAATATTTTGTAATTTGAATTTGTTTTTCTTGTATATTGTTTTAAAAATATTTTTGAATTTTATCAACTAAGTTTCATTAATGTTTGCAAATTTAATAAATATTTAGTTTCTCATGAAATTTTATTTGGTATTCTAATTTGAGATGTATATAATTATAATATCTTTCTAAATATTTGATATTGAAAAAACAAACTTCCTTCTAATATTAAATATTTGATAATATTATGTTTCATTTACCGTAATTTTGTATTATTTGATAAAAAATAATTAATTGATATTAAAACATATTTGTATTGTATGTCCATTACCAGGTGGGAGTAGAAATGAGACAAAATTTTGATAAATGATGATTAATTTTTGTCTAGGTGGGTATGAGATAATAAAACCCGTTCTATTTCACATTGTTGCCATCCTAACCATGTCATATAAACTTACAACCATGTTCATTGTGTTGTTAATTATTTAAATCATATTAAAAAAATGATAAAATTTGACAAAAAATTTAAACTTCATTGAATGAAAAAAAAAAACTAAAGTGAACAAAATTCAACAAAAATAGAAAGAGAATTAGTATTTAAGTCTAAAATCTATAAGAAAAAAAAATCAAGAATAATTATTAAGGTTAATTTTTTGGACAATAAATAAACATAGTAGTCTTTAAAAGTTAAATATACGTCTAATTATTCGTCAATGAAATTAAAATAAAAGTAATAAAATTAAAAATTTTGTAGAAATATTATTATTTTTATATAAAAGTAAAATATGTACTTAACTAAATATTTTTCCTAATTCAGAAGTTCTATTTCATTCTTATTCTTTTAACATTGGGTTGGTTGTTTTGAGAGAAAGAAAATTACTGAGACCCCCAAACTTTTTTTTTTTTTAATTATAAAAAAGCATGTAAATTCAAAATTGCACAGCTCCCGCCCACTTCTAGTCTCAGTTATCAGATTCTGAGTGAGTTCAAGGTTCAACTCCATGATCACCACCGCGCTCAGCCATTCACCCGGTTTCACAATTGCGGCTAATGCACCGGAGGACCCTCTCGTACCTTTTCTCTGGTTGATCCCTTTCTCTCTGGAACTCTATGCAGACACAAAGTTCCACAATCTCATTAATTTTGTGTGTATTTTTATTTTTATTTTTTGAATTCAGGTCTATCAAGAAAGCCCTAGAAGCTTCGGGCGATTCCACTCCAAATCTCAGTAACTTACTCAGAGATTGCATCAGAAACTTCAAGAACAATGACCGGTATCGGAACGACGTCAGATTCCTCAAGATCTGGCTCATCTATGTAATTCCCTCTCTCTCTCTCTCACTCTCTCTCTCTAAGAAAAATAGCTCCTTGATGTTGAACTCATCACACCCCAGGTTATAGTGCACACAATTCAACAAGCACCAGTGATTAACCTAGTTAATTGCAGTGTCTTAGGCTCTATTTAGATAAATTTATGGACAAAAGCTTGCATAAAAGCAGAATATAAGAAGCAAAGCAAGTTACATTTTTTCTCTCAACTTGTGTACTTCATATTTTGTAGAGTTTGGGTTGTATGTGCTTAAAAATAATGATAATGGAAATAAGAAGCAGAAAAAAAAAACTGTTGTGTTTCTGTTTCTGCTTTCTTAAATAGTTTACCTAAAGGTGTAAAAATTTCTAACAAGTTATTATTTCATTAAAAAATTAGGCTTCTCTGAACAATAGTTTAAACAAACCTATTTGAGATGAAAGAACTTCTCTGAAGATTGAAACTCAACAAGATACTCTTTGGATAAATTCTGGAATAAGTACTTTAAAAAAAACAGCATAAAATAAAATGAATTAAGTTTCTTATATAAGATAAAATTAAGCATGAAAAAAATTAAAATAAATTCTGGACGAGTAGTTAAGTAAAACGATTCTTCAAACTATCACAAACCAGTATCAATTTATAGGAAACATTTTTTTTCATTTTATATTCTTATGTTATAACTGTTTGGGGACAACTTTATTTAAATAGAGAATAGGTTGATTTACACACATTTTCTATTTCCTTCTTTTATAAGTTTATTTTAACATGTTCACATATAAGTTTTGTCTGAATGGATCTTAATGCATTAATCTAACTAGTATTGCAATTTGCAACTAACATAGTAACTTGTGGTTGCGCCCATGTAGTAATCGGGGAATTCATTTATATTGTTGGAAGTTTATAATGGTTTAAGAGCTAGGATTTCAGGTGGAATGTTGTTACTTTTGAGGAACTTTTGGAAGGGTTCATCTTGGTTATGTTGGTTTCTTTGTGCAGATGGGAGTCAGTGATGATTTTGTCGTTGTTTTCAAAGAAATGCTGGACAGTAATGTATGTGCCAATAATTCTGCACTTTATGTTTGGTCTGCAAGTTTATTTGAGTTGAAGGGAAGATTGCGTGATGCTCTCTCTATCTACCAGCTTGGGATTGACAGGTTGGTTTTGTTGATATTGCAAGTTGAATAATAATGTAATTTGATTTACTGTTTGGGTCTATGTTCGATAGGAACGCGAAGCCAGTTGAGTGGTTGAGGGAGGCTCATACCTTATTTCTCAATAGAATGTCTGAAATACAGAATGCTGCTTCAAACCTGAAGGTACCGTATTGGAACAATCTCTCACAATTAAAAAACAAAATTGTGCACTATTATTTTTTACGGTTTCTGACACTTATGTCAGTTCAATTTTGAGATTTCTAATTACTAATTCAAGGGTTGTTATATTATGTATGAGTTCAGGTTGATGATATAGAATCCATGAAATTGGAAAATAGTGGCATTAATCCTTGGGACACTTCCACCATGGATAGCATGTTAAAGACGATACATCCTTTACTTATGAAATTTGATGTGAGATGTTTAATCCTTTGATATCTACGCCTTGATTTAACACATGTGACAAAAATTCAGTTCCCTTATGCTTCCTTCAAGACGCTTTCAGGGGTATCGTTCAAGCGCTAAACCTTACTCAGGAAAAGTGGCATTATCTTCGTTGAAGAATTCATCAAGGAATAAAGTTATTGAGATAGGTTGTTCATTGTTTAGTCCTATCGTATTTATTATCTGAAATCTGAGTATAACACAAAATTTTGGTTCTTGGAAAACTTGGAGTCAGGGGACATTTGTTCCTAAAAAGTAAAAGTCACTGTTATTGTCCTGGAAAGATGAAAAAAAAAAAACAATTTAGTTCCTAGTAATGTCGAGCAAAACAATCACCAAATTATTGGCGCGAGCGTGTCTGTGTCTATATATATACATATATATATATATATATATACATATATATGTATATATATATATGTATATATATATATATATATATATATATATATATATATATATATATATATATATATATATATATACATATATATGTATATATATATATATATATGAAATGAAGTTATCTGAAAGTGAAAGTGAAAGTGAAAGTGAAAGAAAGGAAAAAGAAGGAGAAAGAAAAAAGAGAAAGAGAGAAAGAAGAGAGAAAAAGAGAAAGAGAAAGAAGAGAGGGAAAGAGAAAAATAGGGAAAGAAAGTTTAGAACAAAGATTCAAAGAGATCTTAGTCCTCTTCAAATATTATTAGTGTGCCCTTCAATCAATAAGGTAAGGGGGAGTGAGGTTAAGCTCTTTTTATATTAATATTTTATTTATTTTGACTCATATATTATTCTATTTACTTTCATTTAACTTATTTTCATTTATTATCCTCTTATATTTATTTTATTTAATCTCCAATTATGCATTGATCCTATTCATTTTTTGTATTTTATTTAATCTTCAATTATGCATTGATCCTGTTTGTTTATTTATTTTATTTAATCTTCAATTATGCACTGATCCTATTTATTTATTTTATTTTATTTATCTCCAGTTACGCACCGGTCCTATTTATTTATTATCTTTTCTTTTCTTTATCTCTAATTCCGCATTGGTCCTATTTATTTATTTTATTTATTTTATTTATCTCCAATTATGTACTGGTTCTGTTTATTTATTTTATCTCCAACTATGCACTGGTCCTGTTTATTTATTTTATTTAATCTCCAGTTATGCACTGGTCCTATTTATTTATTTTATTTAACCTCCAGTTATGCACTGGTCCTGTTTATTTATTTTATTTAACCTCTAGTTATGCACTGATCCTATTTATTTATTTTATTTTATTTAATCTCTAGTTATGCACTGGTCCTATTTATTTATTTTATTTTATTTATCTCTAGTTATGCATTGGTCCTATTTATTTATTTTATTTATTTATCTCCAATTACGCACTGGTCCTATTTATTTATTTTATTTATCTCCAGTTATGCACTGGTCTTGTTTATTTATTTCAATTAATATATCTCCAGTTACGCACTGGTCCTATTTAATTATATTTTTGTTATTGTATTTATTTATAACATTTTAATCCTTATCTAATTATTTATTTAAAGTTCTTGCTTTGATTCTTATTTTATCATTATTTTATAATTAAAAAAATAAATAAATGTGAAGTGAAAGTAAATATTATTTTATTCAGTGAGCTTGGATAGAAGAAAATTGCATGTACATTTTATTGTTGTTTTATATTCTTTGTGTATTGTTTATACAATGACAGGATTTGATAATCATCACATTTTATGATCTTTAAAAATATCCAAGAGTATGTTAGTCAAGTAAGAGTTAAGTTTGGTTTCAATAAGTTGAGATTAAACCAGTGTCAAAGTGTTTGATTTGGGAAGTCACAGTTTGGTACACTACGGGATGAAAGGCAGGGACCATGGTGGGGTCTAAGGAAGTTTTACCAAGTAGGTGAATATCTGGATAGTTCAGAATAGCGCATTAGACTAGGATATTCATAGGCCAAACTTGGGACTATCCGATACCTGCTCGGCATCGCCAAGGTTAGGTAGTGAGTATATATCTCTTTTGTCAGCCGATGAATGGCTAATATTCTCGAGAAAGAAATAATTATGATTGTACCAATATTTTATGAGAAATACTCAACTACCTAATCACTTCCCAAAGTAACTTTTGATGTTCAGATTGGATCATCAGAAGTGGAATATGGATCCATATGTCTAGTAAAACAAGATCAACTTTTTTGGTTGTAGGTCCAAATCTAGGCCCCTGGTGTTTGTATTGTTTGTTGAGTTTATTAAGATTGATATTTAAGGCTTATAAAGACCTCACTCCTTTCATATTTTTCTTTCATATGTACCTGTTACATGAGCAGAAGAGGAACATGCTCAGTGAAAGTTGTTCGGGATATTATTGGTGGATCTTCTGAAGATTGACTCATTGATAATTTCTATTAATACCTATAAGAGATATTAAAAATATAGATAAAAATCTTCTATTTTGATGTAGGACTCTTAATATTTTACAAATATATATTTTTGTAATATTTCATGAACAATTACAGAGATGTAAACTATATATATGAATATGAAGTTATGTTACTATTAATGTTCTCTCAAGGAAAATCTTATGGTAAAAAAAAATTAATTCCATATCTTTTTATCAAATAATAATTATTTAGTATAGTAGTCGGGGCGTCACACACAACCTGCCCTAGTCTCACTCAGGCTGGAAGACCTCGCTTAGGCGAGAGTGGTCCTCTCGCTCAGGCGAGCCTCTTCTCGCCTAGGCGAGGGCTCAAGCAGTGGAACATTGGCTTCTGTGATTTCTCGCTTAGGCGAGCCCTCCTCGCCTGAGCGAGGCCACCCCTCGCCCAAAGGTGAGGTTCTTCGCCTGGGCTACAACTACAACGACATGCCTCAAGCTCCCACGCGTCAGATCTCACCACTATTCTCCCTGCAACAACCATACATGCACACCCAAATCGCATAACCAGGCATTCCACATTTTCACAATAGCATACAATCCATACAAACATGAAGTAAGGTTGAAAGTGGGTAGATTTACGGAAAGGACTAAAGGCCCTAGCTTCCTTTACCTGGAAATAGCTAGAAAAAGGGGCTCTAACACCCGACAGTTGAGCACAGTACCTCTAAGAGCATATTCAAGAGCTGAAAACAATAGAACAATTTTAAAACGAGCTCACCCTAACAAAACCCTAGTTGGAAATCATGAAGAGTAGACTGAATGGAGGAGTACAAGTTGAAAACAACTTACATGGAGCAAGAGGGCGGGATTGAGCTAACTTGACGAGAACCAAGGGCTAAACCCTAGCAGAGCCTTCTGTGAGGAAAATAGAGTATTTGAGAAAGGATATGTTTGCAAGTGAGTGCAGAATAAGGGACCCTGTCTACTTTAGGGGCCTTGGCATCCTATGGGCCAGCCTTTAGGCCCAGCTTAAGATAGGCCCTTAAAAATAAGGCAGAAAAATAAACAGGGCTTACATTTTTCATATCCAATAGTGACACGTGGCACTGCCATTGCAACATCACATTATCTCTGCCACGTGGCACAATGTCATATTGACACGTGGCAATTTTAATTTTTTTTAAAAATTATAAAAAAAATTTAAAAATAAAAAAATAAAAGAACCATGTGTTGACACGTGGCACATAATTAACACCGTTACTGTACAATTAACGGAAATGAACTGATTGCAACGAATTTTCGAAAATAGAGACTTAATTGAGTCAAATAAAAATGGAGGGACTACTTGAGATTTCACTACAAAAACGGGGACCTCTGAAATAATTTAACCTAATAATAAATATAAAATCAATATATGGTACTTAAATTCTATAAAAAAATTCTAAATCAAAACACAGAGCAAATATTATCCAAAGATTGTTCTAAAGGGGTAATGATTGAGCTTTAGTTTAGTTTAGTTTTATGAGTAAAGTTAATGTTAAGTATTTTCTTTCCTACGAAAATTTCAAATTAAATTGTAGGTTTAATTACTCGGATGGTACCCACTTTGGTACAAGTGTGTCAATCTGGTACTCACTTTTAAAAAAGTGTCAATTGCATCCCAACTTTTGGAAAAGTGCTTCAATTAGGTCCCTTTCAGACGGAGTTGACTAACGTCGTTAGTCAACGTGCCATATGTCAGTATGTGGTTTTTTTTTAATTTTTTTAATTTTTTTAAATTTTTTTAAATTTTTTTAAATTTTTTTGAAAATAAAAAAAATGCCACGTGTCAAGTCTATGTGTGTGACACGTGGCATTGTTAGTGCCACGTGGCATTGCAATGCCACGTGTCAGTGTCATTATCAGATGTCATTGTGTTGATTTCGATTCAGTCCCCATATATGTCTTTTTGTTTCAATTTGGTACCCACTTATGTATATCTCATTCAATCTTGACCGAATTTTTTTTAATAATTAAAATCCATTTTTTATAAAATTAAAAGTAATTAAGTGTAAAAAATTTACAAAAATTAAGTATTAGTAAGAGATAAAAATTTGATATTTAATAAAAAAAAATTAGTATAACTTTAAGACAAATAGAAATTTTGATTTAAAATTAGTAAGAGACAATATTGTTCTATTTTGAATTAAAAAAATAATAATTAACAAAACATGAGTACTTAATAAAAAAATTAATAAAGTAATATGTTAAAAAGTCATTTTTAATAAAAAATATTAGTAAAACATTTTATACAAATAATATTTATACTTAATTAGTTTTAATCTTAAAAAAAATAAATTACAAAAATATTTTACTTATTAAAAAAATTGGGACAAGATTGAATAAGATATACATAAGTGGGTATCAAATTGAAATAAAAAGACATATATAGGGACTAAATCGAAATCAACACAATGACATCTGATAGTAACACTAACACGTGGCATTCCACGTGACACTGACAATGCCACGTGTCACACACAGGAACCTGACACGTGGTATTTTTAATTTTTTTTCAAAAATTAAAAAGAAAATAAAAAAAATAAAAAAAAACAAAAAAACCTAAATTAAACCTAAATTGTACCAAAGTGAGTATCATCCAAATAATTAAAGTATTATTCTATTTTTTAAGGATTAAAAGTGGGTGAAACTGGATTAATGAAAATTTAAAGAGACAAATTGACTATTTTACCAAACTTTTATTAGTATCTTGAATTCAATTATTTACTAATTTCTGTTTGAAGAAACTCACTCCCTAATTTGATGGCGGTAATAAATTTGAGAACAAATTGTATCAAGAACGTGGTTCTGTTATTGTTCAATTTCAAAACACAGTGACACACTCATACAGGTAAAAAAAAAGCAACAATAATACTGAAGTAATGGTTGAACTTCACAGCGTGACGTAGTTGAATTTTGGTGCCTAATATGGTATTCTGAGATGGACCTCCCATCAAACCGTCAATAAAGAAAACCAGACTTGTTCAGAAAATTTTGGCAAAAGCCTCTTCTTCTTCTTCAATCTTCAGCAATAACCCATTTTCCATACTTTTTCTTTCACTAAGGAAAACCCTTTGTCCTTATTTCTTCAAAGCAAATTCACTCTCTTTTGGTCCCTCAAATAATATTTTCGTATCTCTCTCTGTCTCTCTCATTGTTGCTGGGAAGAACACACATCCCTTTCTTCCATTGCGAAGAAATCTCTCGCAACCACTTTCCCTTGTGACGTTTTAACCATCGCCTTCGCCACCTTCTTCTGCTGACCACAATTGACTTCTTCTTTTGCCTTATAATCTCAACTCCCGTTATTTGCAGTTGCAGCCACCACCGAGGTTAATCGGATCAAGGAGTTTCTGGGTGACAAAAAAAGAAAAAAGAATGGATTTTTGGAAGGTGGGGTTCCTTTGCCTTCTTTGGGCTTCTTCTGTTCTTTCAATTGGGGCTGTGGAGCTGGGTCGACATCAACCTACTGAGAGAATTTCAGGTGGGGTTCTTCAAAGTTTGTTTTCGCCCCCGTTTCTACTTGTTTCATCAGATTCTTTCTGAGGTCGATTTATCCAGTGTTCTGTTGATTTGATTTGATTGGATTGGATTGGTTTGCTTTTGTTGATTTGGGTCTTAGAGATTTCAGTTCTGGTGAATTTCATTCCTGTTTGTTGGTCTTAATGGTTTATAATTTCTTGTTATAGTTTTCAGTGGTGTGTTTTTGCGGGTTGAGAGTTGATTTAACTAAGATCTACTTTGGTTTTAGGTTGATTCGGAAAATATCTATTACATAAATCGTTGACTAGCTTTTGAGATGTTATTCTTCCATTCAGTGTTTCAAGCACAGAATGCTAGTTCTTCAGCATTGCATGTAATGATTTAGATTCTTATAATGGCCATTTCAAAATTGGGAAGTGCCAAACATTCTATTTAGAAACTACTATTACCATGTCCTAAAATTTTTCTGGTTTGATATTTTGGGATGCACACGACCCCAATTCTTTGTAGTATGATCTATTTCTGGGACTGGTTTTGTGTAGCTGTTTATATTGTAATATATGGCAATGCGAAGACAGATTCTTATCTAGCGCAGGAGGATCTAGGGTCAGGTACAATAAGTTACGTGCTGAAATTGGTCCCAGAAATTGAAAAAGACGTACACCGGAAGGGGCTGTTTTTCAATTTAGGGTTGTGTTTTAGTCAATTTTCACTTTAGTAAGGTTATATGGATTGGCACGAGATCTTGATGACCTTTGTTGACTTATTTTAAATCATGCCGTGGCCTGATTCTGAATCTAACCTTTATTAGTGCTGCAGTACTTCGTAATATAGTGTGAGAAGGAGGAAAAGGAAAAACCAGTTTTTTTCATAGAGATTTTTGTTGTCCTCTTCATTTGCTACAAACTTCCTATATTCCAGTACTAGCAATCAGCTTAAGAGGTTGGAAGAAGCATATATGTGCACACCGAGGATGCTTTTAAGATATTGCTTGCAAAAGATATTTTTCCAATGAGCTATGAAAATATATTTAGAGCAATTTAGAAACATATTGGTAGGTCCCTGCATCCTTAGTACTCAAATTCACCCAAGAAGATAAATAGGTTTTTATGCCAGTAGCCTTTGGTGTGTTTTCTATTGCTTGATATGATAAGAGAGGAGCAAATCACTTTCATTTTAAGTTAAGGTTGAAGTGGTGCCTTTTTTCAAGCATTCTTCATTATTAAAGGTAGAATGCCAGAAGGTTATTGTCATTCTGAAGTTTGGGATCTTCCTGAATTACATAAGGGTTTCTCCTATACTTTTGATGTTTAAACTTTGACACTGGAATCTGAAGGAAAGTAGGTTCACTATATCCCTCTCTTTCTGCTAGAATTACAAAAAAAAAAAAAAAACATTGTGTCTATTTTTTTTTTAATGTAAATTAAGTTCGAAATTCTACAGGATACCTCTTTCTTTAATGGGTTAATTAGATCTAAATGAAAAATCATTAATTAAAACCTTATAATTCTGTACCCGTTTTCTTGCAGGTGAGTTAAGTGAAAAATGAGTGTACTTTGCATGCATTTTCTATCACGAAAGAATGTTGCTCCTAACTGTGTTGATACTTAGATGGTATGATGGTGTTATATTCAACTCGGCATAATGGCGTAGAGATTGTCAGGAAGTAGCATATGTTGGATTAAAATCCAATGACTAAGCAGTTGGAATGGGAGTATGGTGAAATTTTTTTTATCTAAAACTCTTGTGATACATACACATAAACAGTGTGATATATACACCTCACCTGGTTGCATGGAATTCAAGGGGTTAATATTAAGTTTGATTCTTTGTATTATTTCTGAATGACTTGCATTAAGCAATTCTGATTCAGAATTTGGAGATAAATTGGAGTCAAGTCTCAGACTTCTTTGTGCTGTTTTATCTATTTCAAATCCGCTATATTATAGTTATGTAAGGAACTGAGAGTACTAATCATGTGGTTGAACCAATTGTAGGTAGTGCCGGTGACGTGTTAGAAGATGATCCAGTGGGAAGGTTAAAAGTTTTTGTTTATGAACTTCCGAGCAAATATAATAAGAAAATCCTGCAAAAGGACCCTAGATGCCTCACTCATATGTTTGCTGCTGAGATCTTTATGCACCGGTTTCTATTATCTAGCCCTGTCCGAACCCTTAATCCGGAAGAAGCTGATTGGTTTTACACCCCTGTATACACCACTTGTGACTTGACACCAAATGGCCTCCCCTTACCTTTCAAGTCTCCACGAATGATGCGAAGTGCCATACAGCTTATTTCTTCAAACTGGCCTTACTGGAACAGGACAGAAGGGGCAGATCATTTCTTTGTAACCCCTCATGACTTTGGAGCTTGCTTCCATTATCAAGTAAGAAATTTAGTGTTCCATTTCAATTTTTCTATTTTCACAACTAATAGTTCAATTGAGCATTCAAACACATTATGCGAAGTTTGGTGAGAAGCACCTTGAATTCCAGTACTAAAGCTGTACATGGATATTGTAATAAGCATTTTTACCTTGTTATTTTGTTCCAGGAGGAGAAAGCAATAGAAAGAGGAATTCTTCCACTGCTGCAGCGTGCTACCTTGGTTCAGACATTTGGACAGAGGAATCATGTTTGCCTGAAAGAGGGCTCAATCACCATTCCTCCATATGCCCCTCCACAGAAAATGCACGCACACCTAATTCCTGAAAAGACGCCTAGGTCCATTTTTGTTTACTTCCGGGGACTGTTTTATGATGTTGGAAATGACCCTGAAGGTGGCTACTATGCAAGGTAGGTCTTATGTTTTACACCCCACAAACTTAAAGGATCGGATTTGGACATGTGACATGTGAGTGTTTTTAGTTTTCATTTATCTTTCTATCATGTTTGCATAAGATCTTTTGACTTAAAATTTATTTAGTATTTAGTTATTGAAACTAGTCAAGCATAATTGGATTAACAACATTCATGTTCTAATTGGTTCCTTCTAGTATTCTTACTGAAAACTAAGTAATTTAATCATGCATGAAGTTTGGTTCCATGTCTTCATGCTTTCATGGAAAAAACAACAAAACCATGGTGAAGGCTCAAACTGACTGAACTTTGGTATGTTACAGAGGTGCAAGAGCAGCAGTGTGGGAGAACTTTAAGGACAATCCTCTGTTTGACATTTCCACAGAGCATCCAACAACATACTACGAAGACATGCAGCGAGCTGTGTTCTGCTTGTGTCCACTTGGATGGGCCCCTTGGAGCCCAAGACTGGTTGAAGCTGTGATATTTGGCTGCATCCCAGTGATCATTGCAGATGATATTGTTCTTCCATTTGCTGATGCAATCCCTTGGGAAGAGATAGGTGTATATGTTGATGAAAAAGATGTACCTCAACTAGACACTATACTCACATCTATTCCACCAGAAGTTATCTTGAGGAAACAGAGATTACTTGCCAACCCTTCCATGAAGCAAGCTATGCTGTTCCCTCAACCGGCGCAACCCGGTGATGCTTTCCATCAAGTTTTGAATGGCCTTGCTCGGAAACTGCCGCACGACCGCACTGTCTTCTTGAAACCAGGAGAGAAGGCCTTGAATTGGACTGCTGGGCCTGTGGGGGACCTTAAACCATGGTAGCACTTATAACACCTTTCTGGGGCAATTAGGATTCTTCACACATTTTGGTCTATACTTCCAAGTGTGCATAGGTGGGGTTGGAAATTGAGATGCTGGTTTTTGTTGCCTTTGTAAATTTTGATTGTTTTTCTCAGACCATTCATTAGATCATTTGATATCCATTTTTCAGTTTTATTGCTCAAATGGTATACATACAAAAACTATGGAAATCAGTGACCTAGCACACCACAAACAATAGAGTCCTTGGCTAGAGTCAGTGACCTAGCACAAACCATGGAAATCAAGATGACATCAATACATAATAGGCTTCTTGTTTTGGTATGCATTTCTGATGATGGTAGTTGCACTGTAGAATAAGGAATGATTCGTATTGGATTAGTAATTGATTATTTCTATCATGTTAATTGGTTTGGTTCTCCAAATCACTCTTTCATTTCTTTATAAAGATATTGAAAGTTTTGAAAGCAAAGTTAGTGGTTTCATTATGATATTATTGTTACTCATTTGGTGGTTAGCTAGGGTGGTCCCATTGATATGGCTGGCATCGCAGTATCAACTTTCAACACGGTGGATTGTTTTTGGCGTTTTGTCTTTCTTTTCGTTGATGTAATATTGTGGTATGTGATGTGACCTGTCCTACCAAAATGCGAGGCGCAAATTAAGGCCCAGGTTTATTGTATTGGAAAAATATATTTTAACACCATTGTTCATTAAAAATATCTACTTTGCACCTGTTTTATTTAATAAAATATTATATTATAATAAAATATAAATTGTTAAAGTTGTAAGTTGAATGTAAGAAGGGAAAACTGTCATTTGGGATGAAAAAAAAATTGTACTCGTGGACATTTGCGAGGAAAATTTAGATAATCTTCGTGAATACCTATGAAAACGAATATATGTATTTAATTATCCATTTGATAATGTGACAAGTATGAATATTATGGTATTTGAGTCTGTCGATATCTTTTATCTATTAATAATTACCAGTAAATTTTATTTGAGTACTTTTTAATTCAAGTTATCAAAACAAATTATTAGTGGAGCTTGTGATATAGTCTCTAGTGCATGTAGTTCAACCTCATGTAGTTTAGTCTATTGTGATGGTTAATCACTATAATATTTATGTTGAGAATAAATCTAATAAATCTTTTTCTATTAATAATCTAAATGTTTCTAATAGTGGTGTGTTAGAGTCTGATCCTTTGATTAATATGTTTTCTTTAGAGAATATCACTTCCATTATTATTAGTTTGCATGTTTTACAACAACTAAATTCATCACATAGTAATTCTAAGACAGTTTATAATTTTTTGACGTCTAATAAAATTTATTTTGCGGAGAAATTGAAATTAACTTTTAAATGTATTAATATGCTTGATGAGAGAGTAGATTCTAATATTAAAGAGGATGATGAATCAATTCAAACATTTAGAAAATCCGACAGGGGTAGATTACGAAAGAAAGTTAATATTAAATTTTCCAAAACAAAAACATCTAGAAAGTACTAATGAGTTTAGAGGTTCTTTTTGGAATGTGAGAGGATTGACTAATTATAAGTCTCTTAATATGTTGAGGAATTTGATTATTGGTATTGTTTGGTGTTTGCATTTTTTTAAACATACAAAGTTCAAAGTTTATCATATTTTTCTTGAAGAAAATCATAGAGAACCATTTAAATGATTTGATGTTTTATAGCCATGTTTTTTTTTTTTTATCATGGATTTAGTGTGGTTTTCCTATTTTTCTTTCTCTTTTTAATAAAATTTTAATGTGATGCCTAATATGAATTTATTTGGAAAAAAACATTATGAAAGAATTGTTTAAAATTTGACTTTATATATTTATGTTTTTTTTATTTAGACTAATAAAATTGAAATTATTTTATAAAGTATTAACATTTTAAAACGTATATCTTGGTGTAACTCGTTTAACTTTACCTTTTAGAAAAAAAAAATTCATTTGTATTAATATTTTACTAATTAATTTTATTTGAATTGTACTTAAAAATTAATATTTTAGCTAAGTTTATATTTTAAAGATTTCATTTTAAATAATTTTTTTTAATATTTTAGAAAAACAAAAATAAAATATCCACCAATTCAGGTATAAAAAAATCATAAGTATTCACTTATAAATATCCGACAAATAACAGATAATGTGATAAATGAAACTAATAACATAAATGTTATTCATATTTAATCCGATTTGTTGTCGTCTTTAATGTTAACTTATCATGATTTTATTTTTATGTGAGAATAATGTATAAAGATGTAAAATAAATTATTTACTATTAACAATGATACTAATTATCAGTTTAATTTTTCATGTACAATATTTTCCATTTTTTTTTTGAAAATAATTTAAAATTAAATAACAATAAATAGGATATTTAATAATAGAAATGGGCAACCACACTAAGTCCAACAATTAAATAAAGTAAATAGGGTATTACTCCTGGCCTCTTACTACATTTGCAAGAAACAACATTGAACAACATAAACATAAACGAGGTTGAGTACATAAATAATACAATTTCATTATATTAGGTTAAACATCGGAAAGGTAGAAATATTACTACATTTAGGGTCGTTTAGTAACAGATGAATAAAAAAATGTTTGGCACATATTATACTAAGAAAGAACAACCAATGCTAGACTGTAATAAACCGTAAGATGATTAAAGAAGAATAGGTTGATTAGACTATGAATTTATGATTAAGACATGCACTACTAATAATAAATTTGATGCATACCTGATATATTCATATTCAATCTAACGTGTGTTAATGAGTTGAAACAAGATTTATTAAGAAAGCATTTATGGAGATCACATGATCCAAGTAAAAGAGAGATGACCAGACCATACTAGGCAATGTATTGACTAGATTAGGGATATCAACGGTAGGGATAGGATAGGGGTAATAGCATCCTCGTACCCTATCTACTGTATAAATATCTGTCCCGTATTCGTACCCATATTCGTCGGATATCCATTATGTGGGTACCCGCCTATTTTTTTATATTCGTAGGTATCCACGAGTACCCGTGGGTATTTACAAAATTATTTAAAAAATAAATATTTAATCATAAATTCAAATAAAATAAAATAAAATACATCATTGTCATAAATTTTAAATAAAGTTCAAATAAACTCAAGTTCATACAAGTCCAAATAATTAAAAAGAAATATAAAATGACGTTCAACACAATGAAAATTCTTTAATTAATGTTTTTTCTCCGATTGATTCCTGATAAATAAATAAATAATAAATCTCAACTGTCACGTGCCAAGTATTCTTATTTTGATTCCATCATTTGACAACAAGCATACCATAAACGTCACTATCTATATAGGGTTTGATTATGCCCAATTTCAAAGAAAGGAAAAAGAAGAATGTTAAGGGATGTACCTAGAAGAAGACAACGTACCAATACTTGAAACGAGAAGAATGAAGACAGAAGACAAGATGTGCAACTTAGAAAAAAATAGGTCAGAATATTTTTTACTAATATATATGAGGGTATTTTTGTGAATTAAAGTTTAGTGGGTACGAATATTATGATACCCATACCCGCCCCGTTAACATGCAGGTATCAAAAATACATGTACTCACGGGTAGCGAGTATTAATTTTTAATACTCGTTTCCTACTCATTGCGAGTTTTATCTGCGGATACCCGCGGTACGAGTTTTATTGACATCCCTATACTAGATGATATGATGTCAAACACCATCAAATGATGAAAGTACAAATAAACACTAGTCAAACGAAACAAGACAAAGTGATTCATCAAACAAATTATTAAGTCCCTATTTTATTGCACTTTTGATAGTTTATAGCATTCCTTTTGGGCCTTATTTAGTTCTATTTTTTTTGTTTTTAGTTCAGATTTTTTTTTCTTAGTAAAAGTCTTGCGTTTTTTTTTTGTTGAAAATGTGTTAATTTGGAGTTTTTAGATAGATATTTTGTTAATAAGTGTAAAAGTAAATTCTGACAATTTTGACCTATGCTGCTTGTTTGATCTATAACTTTTTAATAGTTATCCAGTTAAGTTTATTCTTTTTGCATCACATTCTTAATTCAATTATCTATAATTTGAGTGTAAGAACATAATTTGTAGAGTTTTATGGAAGTTTCAGTTTTACTTTGGAAATGCTAGACAATTTGTAGAGGTGTTGACTTGTGATATTAGGTGTAATTTTTTTCTTAGCTTGTGATACAATCCTATTCAGGAAAGAGTATGATCGTTTCTGAATTTGAATCCTCAAGAGGCACGACACGAATAAATCAGAGAAGAACGCGGAATAAGACAGAGATGAAGGACGCCACAATCTAGCAGATTGATAAGTCAAGTGAAGATTTGCCACAAAGATGTTAATCTTTGATAAGAACCAGAGGCCTAAGCCAAGAACAAAGAAAATTCTCTTTTTAATGAAATCAAATTCAATATATGACTAAAAGTGTCCACATCAGTTTTTAGTACCTTTATTTATAGGCACATAAGTTTAAGCAAACCTATAAACCCTACAAGAAGGCCCAAGCCCAAAACATAAAAGCATAAACTAATTATAAAAGAAAGCTCAAAGCTCAAAGCCCAAAAACATAAAACATAATTAATTTCTAAAAGAAAATCCAAAAGTTCATCTTCAAGTTCTTCTTTTATGGAATCTTGGGATAGTCCTCTATCATTCCCTCCTTCTTGAAGAGAATTTGTCCTCAAATTCGTACCACTTGAAGTTTAGGAAATAGACTTCTATCGTACCCTCCTTCTTAAAGAGAGTTTGTCCTCAAATTCGTCTCACTTGAAGATTCTGTATCATTCTCCCCTATTTGGAGAGAATTTGACCCGAATTCTGAAAGGTCTTCCCGGATCAAATACGCATCTTATAATGATATATTTGATGGCCCCGCAGTCATTGCACATTGACCCCAATCTATCTTTCATAGGTACCAGAATGACTAGAATAACACATGGACTCAAACTTTCTTGAACCGATCCTTTGTTCATAAGTTGCTCCACTTGCTTCTGTAGCTCTTTCGTTTCTATTGTGTTACTCCTATAAGTTAGCCTATTAGGAAGGGATGCACCTTGAATGAGATCTATATTATACTCAGTACCCCTTTTAGGAGATAAACCATGAGGGATGTCTTTAGGAAAGACATCATCATACTTCTTGAGAAATTGCTCCATACCTAAAGACAAATAAACTTGTATAGAAGAGAGACAAATATTGTTAGGCATAAACAAATATAAGGGCTGTTTCTTAATCAACGCTCTGTTTATTTCTTTTTCTCTCAATAAAAGGCTTTTATCACTCCTTATTTTTTTACCTTCCTTTTTCTTTCCTTTTTCTGGAATTTTCTCTCTTCCTTCTTTTCTCTCTTGCTCTCTTCTCACTCTCATCTTAATTTGATCCTCACAAACTTCTCTAGGAGATAAAGGTGTTAGGGACACCTTCTGCCCCATAAACAGGAAATAATACTTATTGGTTAGACCATCATGGGTTACCTTTCTATCATATTGCCAAGGCCTCCCCAACAACAAGTGACTCACCTCCATAGGTACCACATCACATACTACCTCATCGACATATTTACCTATAGAGAAAGCAATGTTCACCTGCTTATCTACCACCAATTCTCCATCCTCACTCAACCATTGCAAAGTATAAGGACTGGGGTGCATAGATGTCACCAAACCAAGCTTTTCCACTAGTCGTTTACTAGCTACATTTGTACAACTTTCTCCATCAATGATGAATGAACACACCTTTCCCCTAACCATACATCTAGAATGGAAAATATTTCTTCTTTGGCTCTCATCTTCCTCCGTATTCATACTACCCAACAACCGCTTAACCATCAAGAGATCTCCCTCCACAGGGGGGACTTCACACTCCTTTTCCTCCTCATCACTACTAGATGATTCACCCGCGGAATGCTCACTAATGTACTCACCATTCACCAACAACATCACAGTTCTTCTGTTGGGACATTCAACTGCGATATGTCCTCTACCCAAACATTTAAAACATTTTATTGCACTAGAACGTGAAGAATCATCATTACTAGCTTGAGAAGTTACTTTACCATTTGGGGACTCCTTCTCCTTAGATTTAGGAATGGTAGAAGTAGCTCCCTCCTTCTTATATTTCTCTGTATCTCTCCATGAGGTGGATGACTTCCTATAGGCACTTCTTCTCTTAAGTTGTTGTTCCACTCTGGTGGATTGGTGAATAAGATCCTCCAAGGTCTAATAATGGTGCATTTCCACCACATCTTAAATCTCCCTATTTAATCCATTCAAGAATCTATCCATTGTAGCCATATGTGTTTCTTCCACTTCAGCTTTCATCAAGGTGACCTCTATCTCTTGAACATACTCTTCAACACTCTTATTTCCCTGTGTAAGTCTTTGTAATTTGTTGAAGATCTCTTTTTTATAATAAGGAGGCACAAATCTTTCCTTCATA
>Ga0214545_1006434_pt1 | contig 20444 bp, 10 predicted proteins | sample CNSS4metaG_FD_160064 | JGI IMG/M metagenome (GOLD analysis project Ga0214545, IMG submission 160064) | Root nodule microbial communities from cowpea collected in UCLA plant growth center, Los Angeles, California, USA - CNSS4 | ecosystem: Host-associated > Plants > Roots > Nodule | place: USA...
CACATAGTTGGAAATCCGCTTGTTTCCACTGTTCAGCTTTTTCAGAAGGTACGTGGCTGCCATCTTTCTCAAGGTGTTCGTGGTGTCCTTGACCGAGAAACCACATCTCGACGGCAGCGGACCAAGTTAAGTAATTTTGGCCATTTAGTTTCTTGAACGTAATGCAGGGGCTTCCGGAGAATGAAATAGCACTCCCAGCAGTGGCCATGATATGATCAAGAGAATAAATGAAAACAGAGAGGATACCGGAAAACAGTGAAACAGTGACGATTTTCGAATTCGAAAGTGACGATTTCCACAAGAGGTGCCACTGGACTTCACAGATTTGAGGCTCAAAACGGGTAGAGGAGGCTCCGGCGACGGCGACGGAGGTGGCGCGACGACGAACTGGCGACAAGAAGGCGGCGCGTGGGCGGCACGCGCCTGACTGCAGCGAACAGAGAAGACACGCGTGGAGGCGCGTCGCGACGGCGGGCGGGGTTGGCTGTCGCGCGAAGAGACGGTTCAGATCTGGTGGTTTCCGGACGGAACTGCGTCAGTGGACGACGGCCGACGGTGGCGGACGGTGGCGGACGGCGGCGGATAGCGATAGAGGATGCAGACAGTGGCGGACAGAGTCAAAATGTTGTTTGCAGTGTTGGGTAGTTCAGAAACGAGGTTAACCGAACTTGGACAGCCGCGGACAGCGGCGGTGACTAAAGGCAATCAACCGCGGACAGCGGTGACGGACCAGAAACCAGAGCGGGATCAACCCGCTCTGATACCAACTTGAGACTGAGACTTTAAAATATATGAGTAGTGGACAACAGTACCACTCTCCTCCTCTTCTATTTATAATGAAGCAAGTACATATGAAAAGACTACTCTAAGATACTAGGCATGATTACATGCAACAGTAGATACGGCAATAGGTAGTTTCCCACACTCAACACCCTACACATAGGGTTAATGATACAATAGGTAATAATTGTAACAGTAATCATGTTCAAAGAAAAAGAAATGCGATAATAGAGAGCAAACTCAGAAGAAAAAGTTGAAAGAAAAAGAAATATGATAATAGAGAGCAAACTCAGAAGAACTCAGGCTATCATCCTTAGCCATTGGTTGTTCTAAACAATCATGTTTTTCGAAAAGGCATGCTGAAGAAGGAAAACAGAAAACTAAGGATTTGATAGATATCTATTATCAAGTAAAATACTACATTCTAATTGACGTAAACTGATGTACTATTAATTCAAGACGTCTTAAATCTAACCACATTAATTGATCGCAAATACCATAAACTTCACCCAAACCCAACACAATCTTGATCAAGACATAAAACCCACAGAACAAAGTAGCAAATTCATATAAAACCAAGGGAGACGTAAATGCTAATAATAAGATAACAATACACGAAACAAATCCAAACTACCTGTGCAGAGGATTCTATAAAGGGCAAACTCAAGTGCTCTAAACTCCAAAGATTTTCAATACTCGACCTGCAAAAGAAATCTCAGAAGCTAAGCAGCTTGTTCTGAAAAGGGATGAATGCAATCGTTTCAACCAATTCCTGGACTTTTGTTAAGAAACAGAATAACCTCGAGTTGTTAGGGGTCGCATCAAAATTTTATGAAAGAAAAGCCAGAGCAAAGTTCTCTAAACTCAACTGAAATTAACAAATTATCCACCACCAGCACAGCTCAAGCATAGAAGCACACAATGACCGACACAAATACTTTCCTAACCAATAAAAAAGAGTACAACCATTCCAAATCAAGCACATAAGAAAAATAGTTAATGGAAAGGTAATAAAACCTAAAGCTTCACATGATGTCCAATAACCTACCGCCATAGTCTCAACGACCCAACAAACATTCATATTATGTCTTCACTGCAAAAAGAGTAGAAGAAGATGATCAAATCGACAGAGTCAAAAGTTCAAACAACACAATTGCTGATGGCTATTATCACATTGTGCCTGTTACAAACGCACAAGAACTCCCACTCCACAAGTTTAGCCAACAACTAAACCTTCTACCGTGTCTATTACAAAAACACAAGAACTCAAATCCGCAAGTTCAGCAGTAGAAGAATAACTACAATAAAATATTGAATGCAAAGATAAAAAAACCTAAAATTCGCAGGAAAAACAATTATTCCGAGAAAACTCGAAGTGGCTGATGGCCCTAAATAAGGTGTAGGAAGATTACAATAAATAATTCCAAATACTGTTGTTTCTCACATTGGAGATAGAATTAAATAGAGCCCTCATAATGTAGCAAACTCAGAAGAAATTGGCTGCTCTAAACTATCATGGTTTTCAATCCTTGTGGCAGCCCGTTAAAACGGCAAACAGATCATCCAATAGATTTGACATAGATTTTTCGTATATTTAAACAAATATTCCAAGACACATTTGATAATTCTCAAACAGATTGTTTCAACAAAACACAATTGATGTCCAAACTTTCAAGTTATCCCTGACAAGCACTAAATAGAAAATAGCAAGGCAAGTTGGTTCGTGGGAGATACATGAAACCAGTCCAAGTAAACGAGTAACACCTTCAGCCTCATGAATTTGAATAAAAGGTCTGTAAAATAAAATCTAGAAATTCTGCTATAGAACTTAACCTGGTTAGAAATCAATCACAGCATACTTTTTAATACTTCAGTTTTCATCTCAGTTAAGAGACTAAGGGAAACTAAAACACCAACAAGTGCGAAAACAAAATGATGTAACAAAATATTTCTTCTTACTACCAGTGTATTTACACTGTTTTTACCTTTAAAAATAACGAAGGAATGTACCAAAATACAAAAGCAAGGAAAGGTTCTGAGACTGTTTCATAAGAGAGACTGTGTATTAAATATCCAAAAATGGACCTAAATCTTTTCTCTTCTAAGCCTCCCTACGCACAAAATACAGCTTTCCCATCACATGAAGGATAGCAACAAATGCTATAAAGCCAATGCTCATTACAAGAACCACATTTGGGGAGATCTTGAGTCCAGGGGCATCATCAGTGTAAAATTGGAGCATAGTTCCAGCTGCTCCTCCAGATGCCCCACCACCGGCTGTTCTTCTTCTCCTCATGTTTGCAGTAGCAGCTGCACTTCCTCTTGGGGGAGCTGTTCCACCTAAAGCCATTTTCTGAGACAAAAAAGTTTCATACATACATTAGGAATCTTGAATTAAAAACAAAATATAAAACCTAAAAAATCAACTACTACAACTAAATCTTCTCAAAACTAACTCAGCGCCCCCCAGAACAAATAGAAACTCAAGTTAGTTAGATGTAAGTAAAAAAAATCTCACGTAGTCACAAATCTCAAATGAATGAAAAGCAAAAAGCAACCTCAAATGAATGAAAAGCAAAAAGCAACGTATATCTTATTCAAATTCAAGAGTTGACATATACTTTTAAGTTTAACAACCATCTCTTCTTCAAATTCATTAATCACCAAGTAATTCACATAGTAAAAGTTTGCATCAAAGGTCAACATAGATTCCTGAGATGAAACAGTAATTCTCATTGAAGAACAACACTAAAAGCAATTATGAAGATGCATCTAAAACTGCGTCTGGCTCTTCCTATTAAGACAGCGCATCCAAAACGAATTAAGGTAAATCCCTAACTGTTTGACCAAAATGAATGTAAATTCAAAGTTTTGGCACACTTTAAACATTAAACCTGGAAAAACAACAATTTATGAACAAAATCGTATAAATAAATTGAATTAAAAACTGGTTCAGATTACCCTAATTATTCACTATACTTATCAATTCACCACACTTAAATTGTAAACAGCAATTAAAATGTTAGAACTAAAGTAGAAAAGAAATGTAGGTCGCAACCAGGCCCTCCCATCATTGTGTTGATCAGGGAGAGCAGACATATTGACCTAAAACATCAATTTCCGTGCACACAACCATGCTGCCTTCATCATTTTAATCCAGAGCATCGGCTTATTGTGCACGGCTTCACACCTTCAGATCGCAAAAACATTCACAAATTACCGAATGTGAGACGCTATTTATAATGGGAGGGAACTATTTAGGGTTTACTTGCGCAGTTGGATTGGAGGTTAGTTTGGTGAATTTCTCTGTGCCGCTGTATTTCATGGGCTTTGTACTTCAAACGCCTGGCCCAAATAGCAGCATTTGTATCATACGCAGGCAACCACAGAACCTAGTTTGATCCACTTTCATTACAAAACGGGCTAAGACAAACTTTTTTTCACGATCACACACAGCATAAGTAGATTAAGTGAAGTACGCCCCACATCAAAACACTAAAATTAACAACAGACAGAGACAGGCATTGAGAAATGATGGACAAAATGCAGGGAACATTACTTGAAATAAGCACAGGCACCCAAAAAATCGTAAAGCTAAAACTCACACCCGTTTTCCAACCCAGTTCAAAATTATTATTAAGGTAATACAAATTAGAGTGAGAGCCTACAAATTAGAGTGAGAGCCCCAGATCTATTTGAGCTTTAGACGATTGATTGTTTGCGTTTATTACTTGAACACTGATTGCAGTGGGCATCAACCAAAAAAACAAACAATAAGCATCAACTCAAACAACTAAAAAATACCGTAAAATATAAATGCAAATGGAGAATATTATTATTAGGTATTAAAATTGGGGGCGGGAACTAGAAGAGAACCAAAATCGCACCATAAACAATGAGAATACAATACTAAGAATCAGAATCAGTAAACTTACAATCGAGGATAAATCAACACAACAAGCTATTAGGATTTCTGAGCAAGAGAAAGCGAATGTAATTTTGCTTGAACAGAGAACAGGCGGTGTTCTGCGGCAATGTATGCAAAAAGAGACTTGGAGCAGAGGTGAAATGAGCATAAAAGATAAACGAGCAAAACTCCAGAACAATCTAGAGCCCAAAAAGCCCAACCCGAAAAACAGAAAAAAAATTTATTGGAGCCGTTTCTTCCTGCACCTCAGTTGTTTCTTACTGCACCCCATTAATGTAATGAAACTACAACTATATCCTCTTCTTTCCTACGTTCAGCTACAGTACCTGCACCTCTTCCAGCGGCGGTGGTGCACCTCTTCAGATACATTAAAAAAATGTATATTTCGGAATATATTTTTAGATTTAAAAATATTTTGAAATACAACTTTTAAATTTGAAAATATATTTTAGTATACATATTTTAAAATATAATGTAAAAAAATATATATTATTCAAAATATGTAATAAAATTCCATAATTATTTGAAAGAACAAAAAATTCGATCAGTAGGAGTGAAGATATAAATTTGTTACAGTTTTAATATTTATGATATTCTAAATATTCATTATAATGTTATTTTACTGTTACTGAAATATAAATATTTTTGTAACCAAATCATCTGAATATTATTTTTACAATCTAGAACATTTGAATGTTCTATAAATTTACTTATTATAATATTATTTCACTATTGTTAACATATATTAATGTTTATTATAATAAAATGTGATTAAAAAATAAGAATATTATAATAATTATTAAAATAGTTATGAAAATTGTAATATTGTAATTACATAACGTTTGAATATAATTATTGTGAGAGCATATAAAATAGCTTAAGAATAGTGATAATTTTTATAACGGGAATACTATAATATTTCAATAATAAAAGGTTTAAATTATAAATAAATTTTTAAAAACTAAAAGGTTTCATTCTTTTAAAACCACTATTTTTAGAAATCACTTTATAAGTTTTCTCTCTATTTTTTTTTATAGATTTCTAACCTCAATTATTATCTCTTGGAAGATCAAGAGTTGTAGGATTGTTTCTAGAGATACCAAAACCATCCTATTAAAAAAATCAAAGAGAGTAAGTCTTTGTTTTATCCTCTTTTAAGCATTTTAACTTGGGTTGCATGATGCATGTGAATTAAGATTACTCTTAAAGAATCTCTTTTATTCTTACAGAATGTATGTTACTCTAAAACCTTGATTATATGCTTAAATCTCCAATAGAGGTCTTTGTTTGTTAGTTAGATGATTTTGTGTTATATAGAACTTTAGGGAGTATCAGAGGGAGAAAGGGGTTTTCCACTTAGGTGAGGGAAACTAATTATAACAGAATTCATAATTAATTTCATTCTTCAATGTCTGGTTTTGCATTTTTTGAGTGATGGTATGTTGAATTCATAATTAATAGACGTCTGCTTTGTGAATTGAGTGATGGAACGCAATGACAGGTTATCCAAGGGTATAAATATGCATATTATGAGTTTTGTTCTTTGGTTGTGTTGGATTATTTGTGAATATGAATTTTTGGCTAGACTACGAATTAAATCTTGAATTTGATATGCTTATGACTTGTGAGAAGCCTAAAAAGTATTATTGCTATGGTTGGAACTGGGTGAGCCCTTCTCTCCCTGGGCGAATGCTGAAAACGAGATTGAAGAGAGTTAGGGGAGGTATGCTCACTGGGCGAGAATACCTCCCAAAATGTCAGTTTGTAGTAACTGTTACAAATTCCCACACTAAGGCATACACCACCAATACAAACAAGATCAGAATCAAACCAATAAGTTCAGCCAGTTAAAAATTAATGCAGAAGAACACAACAATGTAAGGGTAAATAAAAACCTTTAGTTTCATAGATTGCAGTATTTCAACACACCATTGGCATATCTACACCACAATTCATTGCTTGGCTTTCATGTAAAGTCCATGGCTTCCAAGTAAAGTCCATGAATTCAAGCAAAGAATAATCAACTGTGTAGATGATGAAGGACCTGGACGATAAGATGAATTCGTGAATTCAAGAATTAAAAAACTAACAGTGAAATTCCCATAACAGGCTCAATGATCATAATGTTCAGTGATCAAGTACCGCTCATGCTACGACCACAATGACTGATACAAGTACCTTCCAACAGCCAAAAAGAGAGACTACAGCCATTCTAAATAGTAGAAAAATAGTGAATGGAAGCATAATAAAACGAGAGTACAGCCATTCCAAACACAACCATTTACCTTCACACTATTCAACCAAGGAGAGAGACTACAGCCATTCCAACAAAAATCTACGACCATTGCCTCCACGACCATAGAAGGTCTAGTCTTCACTGCAAAACAAGTCAAAGATCCAACAGTACAAATCCCATAGCCCCCCTCATAATCATAATGCGTGTTTACAAGAACTGTCATTCCACAAGTTTAGCCAGAAGAATAACCAACAGTACAAATCCCAAAGCCCCCCTCATAATCATAATGCGTGTTTACAAGAACTGTCATTCCACAAGTTTAGCCAGAAGAATAACCAACAGTACAAATCCCAAAGCCCCCCTCATAACCATAGTGCGTGTTTACAAGAACTACCACTCCACAATTTTAGCCAGAAGAATAACCGCAAAGGAAAAGAAATATGATAATAGAGAGCAAACTCTGAAGAACTCAGGCTATCATCCTTAGCCATTGGTTGTTCTAAACAATCATGTTTTTCGAAACGGCATGCTGAAGAAGGAAAACAGAAAACTAAAAACATTCTATTACCTAGATTTGATAGATAACTATTATCAAGTAAAATACTACATTCTAATTGACGTAAACTGATGTACTATTAATTCAAGACGTCTTAAATCTAACCACATTAATTGATCGCAAATACCATACACTTCACCCAAACCCAACACAATCTTGATCAAGACATATAAAACCCACAGAACAAAGTAGCAAATTCATATAAAACCAAGGGAGACGTAAATGCTAATAATAAGCTAACAATACACGAAAGAAATCCAAACTACCTGTGCAGAGGATTCTATAAAGGGCAAACTCAAGTGCTCTAAACTCCAAAGATTTTCAATACTCGACCTGCAAAAGAAATCTCCGAAGCTAAGCAGCTTGTTCTGAAAAGGGATGAATACAAACGTTTCAACCAACTCCTGGACTTGTTAAGACACAGAATAACCTCGAGTTGTTGAGTTGTTAGCAGTCGCATCAAAATTATATGAAAGAAAAGCCACAGCAAAGTTCTCTAAACTCAACTGAAATTAACAAATTATCCAACCAGCAGCACAGCTCAAGCATAGAAGCACACAATGACCGACACAAATACTTTCCTAACCAATAAAAAAGAGTAACACCATTCCAAACAAGCACATAAGAAAAATAGTTAATGGAAAGGTAATAAAACCTAAAGCTTCACATGATGTCCAATAACCTACCGTCATAGTCTCAACGACCCAACAGACATTCATATTATGTCTTCACTGCAAAATGAGCAGAAGAAGATGATCAAATTAACAGAGTCAAAAGTCCAAACAACACAATTGCCGATGACTATTATCACAGTGCCTGTTACAAACGCACAAGAACTCCCACTCCACAAGTTTAGCCAACAACTAAATCTTCTTCCTTGTCTATTACAAAAACACAAGAACTCAAATCCACAAGTTCAGCAGTAGAAGAATAACTGCAATAAAATATTGAATGCAAAGATAAAATAACCTAAAATTCACAGGAAAAAGAATTATTCCGAGAAAACTCGAAGTGGCTCATGGCCCTAAATAAGGTGTAGGAAGATTACAATAAATAATTCCAAATACTGCTGTGTCTCACATTGGAGATAGAATTAAATAGAGCCCTCATAATGTAGCAGTGAAGAGTACAAATCATATTGATTAAGAATCAAGAGAAACCCATATTACTTAGAAATGTCCAAGTGTAAAAAGAAAAAGGAGAAAAAGAGCTCACAAACTATAATAGCCTTGATATTATAGTTTTTATAAACGGCAAGGCTGAAAAAGACGAGAATCACAAACTATAATAGCCTTGATATTTTTTCCTTGTATACTTGTTTTACTATGAATCCAGTAATTCATTTAGTTGGAATTTCTAAGTTAGAAATGTAAAAAAGAAAAAAGAGTAAGAAAAGTGGAAGTAAATAGAGCTGTGATGTTAGAGTACAGTAGATTGCAAATCTTCAAGAATAAGAATAGAGGTCGTACTAAACTCTCTTAAGTTTTCCAATGCTCCTTTTTAAGTTTTTAACTCCTCAACCGGAATAGGAAAACTCAGACTTTTGGACAATAGACAAAGAAAGAGCACAAACACCAAATTTGATACATCATCATCATCAAATACTTCACATGATATCCTAAACCACACATCCACTATTTGTCTTCGTAGAAGACGGAAGTATACAAAGGAGATGAGTTCATAAATTCAAGAATAAAAGCCAATGGAGAAACTTGGAATACAAAATCACCAAATCATTTTATAGGATAACCATTTCTTCCACAAATGCCCACACTTACTTACTTAGCATAACAAATTGGTGAAATGGTCTCATGCTAGACCTGTGAAAAGAAAAAAGCAAAAGATAGCCACTTCTTCTACAACAAATCCCACTTCAACTGAATGATCGAAACTCCTTTGCAGACAATGCTTATGTTAGTGATCAAAAACTAAAAGTTGTTGGCAGTTCCAAACACAAGTGTTGTTCAATCCTCACATGCATAAAGTTATTAACTGAAACATTTCAACACCTAGATTTGATAGATCTCTGTCAACAAGTGGTTGGCCACAATTGAACCCATATGATTTGTTGATCAAATCCTGAGAATTTAAATAAGGGAAACTCAGAAAAAACTACATAATTCCGAGATTTTAGCTGTTCTAAACACTTCTGTATTCCATTCCTTGCATGATGAAAAAATGTATAAACAAAAATGAACACATTTGATAGATTTCCATCAACAAAAACTTGGACACAAATAACCGCAATAGGAAATTGTGGGTAAGAAACCAAAACAATCACAGGATCTTAGACTAGATGAGATGCAGGCCATAGCACAAAACTATCTAAAGACTGCCGCAGAGAAACAAACCACAGTTCAAAATGTTCTGTGATAAAAAAATAGTAGACAACTCATAGAAGAAATTAGGTTATGTTGACATTCCAGCTTGGACAAATCCTATTCCAAAAGCCTTGTTGTTTACAAAAGGGATATCCAATTAAAATTGGAGATACTTGTAGGTAGTATAAAAAAGTACCAAAGTTATTCTCCAAATTGCCAAGTAACAAAATTGGAACAATTCTTGATACAGAAACAGCTAAACAACCAATCCACAAAACATGTTTAGCCAGTTAAAACCAAGGGAGACCCAGTAACTCATAACAAGCTTGATGTGATAAAGTCATACAGCTCAATAATTCGACAAACAGCATGTTTAGCCAGTTAAAAATTATTCAGAAAAACACAACAGTGCACCAATAACCAAAACATTTAGCTTCACAGATCACAAAATTTACAACCCACTATTTGCACATCCTGGACCCCCTTCATTGCTTAGTTTCCTTGTCAAGCCCATGAATTCAAGAAAACTATAGTGAATCTGGGTAGAAGATCAAGGACCTAGAAGGTATGATGAATAAACAAATTCAAGAATTAATAAACTAGTGGAGAAATATCCATAACAGACTCAAAGATCATATTGTTCAGTGATCAAGTCTCACTCTTGTTTACACAAACACAATAGTTGTTGACACATGTACCTTCGTACAACCAATAAGAGAGACTACAACCACTCCAACTCGAGCACATAAGAAAAATAGTGAACCAAACCTAAAGATTCTTGGTAAGTTAAATAATCTACCTCATTGCTCCGTGATCCAATAGACATCTTCTTCACTGCAACACGAGTAATAGAATATAATCAAAATCAACAGAATCAAGGGTCCAACAATGAATAACGGCAAAGGAAATGATGAATGCAAAGTATATGCGAAGGAAATATGAATTAAAGAAAACTACTAATAACTAGATATTGTTGTGCTAGTTGAAGTAAAAGTCAAGAAGCAAATAACATAGTAACGGAAAACAATACTGAATTCCTTTACACAGTAATTAATTGGAAAAGAAACAAAACCACGTTTTGAGAGTTGCAAATTTAAAAGTCGAAGGATTAAGTAACCAATGTGAAAAAAGGAGAAGGTTCACAACTCCTTTAACAAAATATTTAATAAGCAGCTCTTGCTAAGACCTACCTCGGATGGATTGGACTTCCTATGTATAATTAAAGATGATAACGATGCTTTAACAATGAATTTCGAATTTAAAAATATTAAGCAATATAAAAATATAAAAGAGATAAGAGTATGAATTCAGTTTTGTCTTTGAATCTAAAGGTAGTTTTCACAAATCATACAACAATATTTTCCTAATATAAAACAATCGTATTCGTTTTTCATTTCTTTAATTTGGAAAGTAAACAACTCAAATTAGGACAACGGACGGCTATATAAGGTGTATACATAAAGTGGTGACTAAAGAAACAGGAGAGAAACCATCAAGTTTAATAAAGAAAGCAGCTAGTAAAGATTTAGGAATTCTTTGGGTGTATGCACCAAGTCGTTTAAAAAATTCTCACTAATAGACTAAACATCTTACAAAAAATATTGACCAAACCCAAAACAGGAAAGAAATTATCTAGTTTAATAAAGAAAGCAGCTAAAAAAGTGTTTCCACCTATAACTAGATATTGTATGTGTTTGCAGAAGCAACACCCAAGATGCAAATAGTTTAGAGAAAGGGAAAACAATACTAAATTCTCTTAAACACTTGCAAATTTAAAGTCGAGGGGTGAAGTAATCAATGAGCATACAAGAGAAGGCTCTCAACGCCTTTGAAAAGACTTAAAAAGGAGCTCTAACTAACTACCTCAGAATATAAAAGAGATAAGAGTAAGAATTCAATTTTATGTTTTGTAATCTGAATGCAGCATAGACAAATTATACAACAATATTTTAGAACAGCGTAAGCCTATAAAATGGTTTAAAAAATTCTCACAAAACAGACTGAAGAAGTTATAAAAATTGATTGGCCAAATCCAAAACAGGGAAGGAATTATGTGGTTCAATAAAGAAAGCTGTAAAATAATTCGAAAAAAATGTTATTTTTCCAACAGCAATAACTATTGAAAGCAATACATCAATCATAACAATTTTATAAAAATCACTGCATTTCGGTTACAATCAAATGATCATATTGGCAAAAGATCTATTTAATTTAATGCAAGAATAAAACTAACAATTAAAAATAAATCTATATTCCTAGAAAATCTTAGACAAGTACATCATATTTCAAACTTGTACATACACTGCTGTAACCAGGAAAATTCCTAATCCAGAAAACCCAGAAGGCATGTCTTATAGTGCGTATTTATAACATTCTCACTCCACAAGTTTAGCATCAAGAACAATGACAAAGAATAATGAATGCAAAGATAATGAAACTGAAGGTTTCACCAAATCTCCATCCACCGTTTCTAAAACCTGCCAACCACCCTCTATTTGCATTCCTTGCACACACTTCATTTCTTAGTTTCGCTGAAATGCTCATGAAATCAAGAAAAATATAATCAATTCGAGTAAAAGACAAAAGATCTAGACAATCAGATGGATAAACAATTTCAAGAGTTAAGAAACCAGTGGAAAAATTCCGATAACAGGAAGATTGAGTATTGCCCTTGCTTAGACAAAGATCACGGCTGACACATGTACCTTCTTATAACAAATAAGAGAGACTACAAGCATTCTACTCGAACACTTAAGAAAAATAAGAAATTGTATCGTATAAAAACATAAAGCTTCGTAGTAAGTTAAATAATCAACAGCTATTTGCTCCACGACCCAATAGAAATCCTTTCCACAGCAACACGTGTAGAAAATGATAATTAAAATCAACAAAATTAACTGTGCAAAAAAAAAAAACATCACTGAAATCAACAAAATGTCAAGTGTGGAACGACACAACTGTCAAAGCCTATAATTCATATAGTGTATAGTTCGAAGATCTACGACTCCAGAAGTTTAACATGATGAAAAACGACCCAATAGACATCCTCATCACAGCAACAAGTGTAGAAAATGATAATTAAAATCAACAAAGTCAAGTCTGCAACACGACACAAATGTCAAAGCCTCTAACTCATTCAGCTTATAGTTGCAAGATCTCCCCCTCCTGAAGGTTAACATGATGAAAAACGACAATGAAAACAGTGAATGCAAACGGGATACTGATCCAAAACCTTCCCACCACCCACCATTTGCGCAGACAATCGCCATGGTTGACACACGTACCTTCCCACGACAAGTAAGAGAGACTAAAGTCATTCCAACTCGAGCACACATGAAAAATAGTAAATTGAATCATAATAAACCATAAAGCTTCCTAATATACATCCTCTTCGCTGCAACATAGTAAGTTAAATAATTTACTACTATTGACGCCATGACCCAAATATGCAACATAGTAAGCCATCAAATCAAACAGTAAGCCCAACAACACTTGTCAATAATGATCATCCCACAATGCCTTTTATAGGCCCAGAACTCATAAAAAAGTAACAGACAAATCCTCCTCAAATGTCAGTTTGTAATAATACAATTGTAGTGACAATGACAAACTGCAGGCATACCACCATCAAGGCAACCATGATTAGAATCAAACCAACAAATTTAGCCAGTTAAAAATTAAATCTTTAGCTTCACATATCACAGAACTTCCACGCACCATTTGCACATCTACACCACACTTCATTTCTTGGGTTCCATGTAAAGCCCATGAATTGAAGAAAAATAAAATCAATTGGGTAGAAGATGGACCTAGGCCACAGGATGAATTCATAAATTTAAAAATTAAAAAACCAATGAAGAAATTCCCGTAATAGGCTCGATGATCATAAAGTTTAGTGATCAAGTACCTTCCTACGACCAATGAGAGAGGCTACGACCATTCCAAATCGAGCGCATAAGAAAAATAACAAAATGAGAGACAACACACATTCCAGATGCAGCATCATATACCTTCCCACTATTCAATCATTAACAGAGACTAAAGTTCCAAACAAAAATCTACCTCCATTGCCTCCACCACCCAACAGGCATCCAAAGTCTAGTCATTACTGCAAAACGAGTTAAAGGCCAAACAATACAAAAGCCAATGCCTCCTATACTCAAATAGTGTCTGTCACCACTCCACAAATTTAGCCAGAATCAGAATGCATGCAAGTCGTACTAAACTCTCTTTCAAGTTTTTAATTACTCCTTTTTATGTTTTTAACATCTCAACTAGCAGATAAAAACTCAAACTCGAGGACACACTGACAAAGAAAACCATAAACTTCACCTGAATTAATACAAAATCACCAAATCAGTTTGTAGGATAGCCAATTACTTCCACAAAGGACCACACTTACTTGAGTTCACTGTGAGAACCAAACCAAGCACAAAAAAAAATTGGTGAAATGAGATCATCCTAGACCAAGGAATAATTGAAGCAAAAGTTAGTCACTTCTTCAATGACAAGCCCAACTTCATCAGCTGCATAATAGAAAATCCTCTACAGAGAAACAAATGGCAGTTGACAGCTTATGTTTGTGATCAAACAAAAAGCCACAAAAAGAAGTATTGAAATCAAATTGTTCAATCCTCTTGATAATTAGTAAAATGAAGTAGAAAATCAAAGAACCAACACGAGTAGATGAATTCATAAATTCAAGAATTAAAAAAGCAATGGAGAAAATCCCATAACAAGGTCGAACATCATAATGTTCAGTGATCAACTATTGCACTTGCATAGAAACATGGTGACTGATATATGTACCTTCCTACAGCCACATTCCAAATTGACCACATAAGAACAATAGTGAATAGAAACGTAACAAAATGAGAGAGACTACAGCCATTCCAAACACAATCATGTACCTTCCTACTATTATTCAACCAATGAGAGAGACTACAGCCATTCCAAACAATAATATACCGCTATTGTCTCCACAACCCAATAGACATCCATTGCAAGTCTTCACTGCAAAATGAGTCAAAGGCACAACTACACAATTTACAAAAGCCCCTCATACCCATATAGTGCCTTTTTACAAGAACTCCCACTCTGCGAATAAAATAAAGAAAGAAAAGATAATAGAACCAAAAGTTTCTCTGGCTATCCATCAACTGCTTCCAAAACTTGTCCCCCACATATCAATTAGCAAAGTAACCTGATTTTTCAGATTGAACAGAATCAGTAAGGGACTACAACAGAGAAATATAGCCAGCAAAACATAGCATCTGCCTCCATCCTGTCACAAATAGTGAGACCCCAAAAGTAAATAGGGTGTGATGTTGGGGTACTGAAGAGTGCTTCACAATCAGAAAAGGAGTCGTACAAACGAAAACTTAGGATTGAGGACATGCTTACAAAGAAAGAGCACAAACACCAAAATTTGATGCATCATCATCATCAAATACTTCACAAGAGAAGCTACACCACACATTGCTTGTCTTCCTAGAAGATGGAACTATAGAAACAACAAGAATTCAAAAATTCAAGAATCAAAACCAATGAAGAATCACCAAGCCGTATGACAGACACCAGATGTCAGAACCACAAGGTCCAAAGCTCGTAATCATCAAATAAAGGTATAAATTTACTGATAATTCTTGCGACTACTAATAATGCTTGCTTTCAATCCGACAAAGTGAACTTCGATCAACTAGATAATTCGCAAAACCCTGAAAAATCTAGATCAAGAAGGGAACCATGAGCCATGGATGTCAGACAGGAGATGGCAGAACCAACTTTGGCGCGAGAAGAATATATATAAGGGTAAAGATTGACAACTGAGATTACGCGGTTGGAGAAAAATTATACGGTTATCATGTAAATAAGATTTTCATCCTTATCTTATATCTTGGATTATTAATAGTTGTTAACCGACGAGTTACAGAAAAAATAACATTTTAGTTTTTTTTATCAGCGAGAAAGAACATTTTACTTATTATTTAAAATTTTCTTCTGAATATTATTTTGTTTTTATTAAGAGACAATTTATTAACTTTTCTAGTCAAGATAATTAAATTTAAGATTGCTTTAACATAAGTTGTACACATTATATACAATTTTAATATGTATATATATATATAGATATATATATATATATATATATATTTATTTATTGTCAATTTAAAAAAAAAAACTATATTCTTTAATTGATATATCTTTTTAATTATTTTTCACGTTATTAGTTTTATTATAATATAAGACTCAAGGAGTCTTATTTCTAGAATATGATTTTTTATCGTTATTTCAGATTTTACAGTAATATATTATGGTTAATCTTATTTTAATTTTCTAAATTCTTTTCTTAAGTTTTCTTATATAATTAACTAAAAGACATCTGACTCATTTAATTTTCGTAACTAACATTGATTCGTTTTAAAATAACATTATATAACAGATGGATTATTCTTTACAAATTTTAAATTTGATTATAAATTTTGAATATTTATTGGCTATAATAATTCATCTTTTATTTATGGCTATTAGAATGAAGTTTTATTACTTGATGTGATTTAACTAACAATTTAGTAAGTTATTTCTGTGAAGATGTAAATACATTGTCATATGTTTTCATTTAATAATTTAATATAATTTTCTTCAACTTTACTTTGAGTTTCAATCAAATGAATCACAGATCACCCACACATCCAATTAAAAAACAAGTTAGACAAAAATTAAAATTTTTACGACAATACAAGATTGTTTTGTTACTATGTTTTCATATGCTTTTTTTTATATTAAAACTAAGGTTAAAATCTAATCTCAAAGATTTTGAGAATATCTAATCTTCTAAGTCATAATTTACAACATTTTTAAGTCAGTTATACAGGTTTAGCCATGGTGCTAGAATGGTTATTATTAGACTACAAAGCAATAGTTTACAACCCTAGAAAGTTAATGGAAAGAATACGTGAAATAGAATCAGAACTAGTATATTGCAAACATATAAATGGTAAAAAATTATGCTATTATACCATGAAATTAATGCAGGGAATCAGCAGGTGCAGTAGAATGAGAAAAGATGCATATACATTCAATCCAAAATAAACACTTGAAGACCATACAAATACGGCAAAGACAAGGAAATGCATAATACAAGACCAAGAAAAAAAAGAAGCTCACCTGGAAGAAAGAAATGACAGCAAGGGAATGGCAGAGAAGAAGATGAAAGGAGCAAAAATCTAAAGAGGATTGTGAAAAAACAAAAGAATGAAGAATAAACATTTTAGAGAATATTTGAAAAAGAGAGGATGCAGGACGCATGTCATGAATCTGTAGGCTGAGGAAAGTTGTCACAATGAGCCTAGGAGATGTTACAGCAGAAGATAAGGATACCTTAATAATTAATTTTGAATTTCAAAATATTATAAAAATAAAAATAAAAATATAACAAAGACAAAAGTAAGAATTTCAATTCAAAGTTTTTCAATGTAAAAGAAATCACAAATTGTACAACAAATGTACTAAACAACTCCAAGTTAGAACAATGTATGTACATTAATAAAGGCGTATGTATACAATGGTTTAAAAACATTGTCACTAACAGACTAGAGACATTACACAAAATGATTGATCAAATCCAAAACAAGAAAGGACTTATCAGGTTTAACAAAGAAAGCAGTTAAAAAAGATGTTTTCCAGGAAAAGAATTAAAGTGCTTCGGTTCAAATTAAAAAATAGAAAAGAATTCCAGACAATGTAAAAATGAAAAACATATCTGTGACACCCTAAGCATCTATTACAAATCACAAACGAAAAAATAATTTAAAAACATTTGAATAAAAAATAAAGCAGAGTCCATAAGAAAAGAACCATTGCAGAACTAATTGTAAAATACATCTTCGAAAATAAGTACGAAAAAAAATGCCATAGAATTATTACAATAATGAGAATCATCCACTAGGACCTTCGGTGTAATAACTATTAAAGGCAATCCATCAGTCATAATAATTTTATACACGACAATTGTTAAAAATACATTACATACCTACAAAATATCTGACAAGCACATCACATATTTCAAACTTGTACAGCAAAAACATTACATATGTTGTTTCATTATATCCAACTCCAGAAACATTGTTCCTGATAAGAAAACAAGGAAATCCGATATTGCTAGCTTACCAACCAACTAAATCAAAACTCACGGAAGATGATCCCATAAAACCAGGGTAGCCTTAGTCACTCTAAACAACAAGCTAAAATCGGTCATCACGTGATGTTTTAAACCCAAAACTCCAGAACCAAGAATGCCCAGAAATACATCAATTCCTATCCAAAATCAAACAATAATGAAAATAATGAATGGAAAATAATGCATGGAAAGGAATTGAGATACCATCAAATCAAAGAGTAAAGCCTAACAGAACTTGTCAACCATGCTCATCCCAAAATGCCTTTTGTAAACCCAGAACACAAAAATGTAGCAACCAAGATCAGATCCAAACAAACAAGTTTAGCCAATTAAAAATTAATCCACAGCATTGTACCGGTAAATAAAAACCCTTAGCCTCACAGTCCATAGATTGCTTCTGACTGATACATATACCTTCCGAAAACCAATTCGAGAGACTACATCCATTTCAAATCGACCACATAAGAACAATAGTGAATGGAAACGTAATAAAAGGAGAGAGATTACAACCAATGAGAGACTACTGCCATTCCAAACAATAATCTCCAGCCATTGCCTCCACAACAGATATCCATAGCAAGCAACTCTTCGCTGCAAAACGAGTCAAAGGCACAACTTTTGAAATGTCAAACCCTTTCATACTTATATAGTGCATGTTTACAAGAACTCCCACTCAAAAAGAAAATAGTGAATGAAAAGATAATAGAACACAAAGTTTCCGTGGATCTCCATCCATTCCTTCCAAAATTCGTCCACATAACAATAAGAGAATTGAGGAAACCATCAAATCAAACGAGATCTACGGGGTTCTACATATGTTGGACATTGCTCCATTAAAAAAAGTCATTTGGTCAAAGAAAGAATCAAAGATTCATTGGATTATCAAACTAAATTATATGTATAAATATATACCTAGAAAACAAGTATAACCCATAAAGAGGCTCTCTCTAATCAAAATTTTGCCAAATTTTTGTTCTAGGATAAAAAACTAATTAAATCCTTTATTTTTTTTGTTACCGAATCGCTCTTTTTGATTTTGGAAAAAATATCTTTATCAATATAAGAACAACAACCCTTGTCAATAATGCTCATCCCACAATGCCATTCATAAATTCAGAAATAAAAAAGTAGCACACAAATCCTCCTCAAATGTCAGTTTTGTGGTGCCCGTGACAAACTCCCACATTGTTAGCATACCACCATCAACACAACCAAGATCAGAATCAAACTAACAAGATTAGCCAGTTAAAAATTGAACCAGAAGAGCACAGCAAAGTGACGGTAAATAAAACCTTTAGCTTCACATATGACAACGCACAATTTGCACATACACCACACTTCATTGCGCTTGGCTTCATAGGAGATAATAAATTCAATAATTAAAAAACCAACAGACAGATTCCCATAACAGACTCGATGATCATAATGTTTAGTGATCAAGTACCTTCCTACAACTAAAATAAGAGAGGCTACAGCCATTCCGAATCAAGCGCATAAGAAAAGTAGTGAATGGAAACGCAACAAAACGAGACAGAGAATCATACACCTTCCTACAACCATTAAGAGAGACTATTCGTTCCAAACAAAAATATACCTCCATTGCGACAATCATCCAACAGACATCCAAAGTAAGTATAGTCATCACTGCAAAATGAGTTAAAGGCCAAACAATACAAATGTCAATGCCTCTCATACTCATATAGTGCCTTCCACCACTCCACAAATGTAGCGCAATGATAATATAAAACCTAAAGTTTGCCTGGATCTTCATTAACAGCTTCCAACACTTTTACCCACATATATATTAGCAAAAGTTTTGAGATTGAACAAAATCAGCAAGGGACTAAGATTAAGTAAAATAGTCTGCAACAAGAAAGCATCTGGTTCCCACATCCTATCACAAATTTGGAGACACCAAACTGAAGGAAGTAAATAGAGCTGTGATTTTGGAGTACCGAAGAGTGCAAATCTTACGCAAGAATCAGAATGCAAGTCGCATTAAACTCTCTTTAACACCGAAATCTCAATTGATCACAACGATATACTTCAGCCAAATCAATAGAAAATCACCAAACCATTTTATAGATAGTTAATTTCTTCCACAAACGACCACACTTGAGTTCACCGTGAGAACCAAACCAAGCACAAAAATTTGGTGAAGTGAGCTCATCAAAGATCAAGGAAAAGTAAAAACAGAAGATGGCCAGTTCTTCAACAACAAACCCCACTTCAACTGCATAACAGAAACACCTCTGCAGAGAAACAAATGACAGTTTATGATCAAATGCCGACAATTCAAAAACTAAGAAATTAGGTTATTATATAGGAATTATTACAAGAGGTCTATTATATAATACATAGAGGTAAACCCTAAAAGTCATAAGGAAATGGGTTAAAACATGAGCATAAGCTAACATCTCTGATATGATTATAGGATTCTGAAT
>Ga0214545_1006437_pt1 | contig 20440 bp, 17 predicted proteins | sample CNSS4metaG_FD_160064 | JGI IMG/M metagenome (GOLD analysis project Ga0214545, IMG submission 160064) | Root nodule microbial communities from cowpea collected in UCLA plant growth center, Los Angeles, California, USA - CNSS4 | ecosystem: Host-associated > Plants > Roots > Nodule | place: USA...
TGTGTTCGTTGGGCGAGTATCTCAAATCTTGAACATATATCAATTAATTGAATTTAGAAACTTTGTATGTTTCGAATATCTAAATTTTAATTGTATTTGAATTGCATATATATATATATATATATAGTTGTTGTAAGTGGTGGAAGGTCTTAGTGAGAAGCTGTTGTAAGTGGTTAGTCTGTGTTTAGAGCTATAGTTGTTGGTGTTAGTATTATGGTGCTTGATTTAGTCCCACATCGCTTAAAATAGTGAGATGTGGTTCTCTTTTTTACTATATAAGAGACTCTATGTAAAGCTTTGAGATACACCAGAAATACAAATACTCCGTAGTGTAGTCGTGGACGTAGACATACACATTGTACGCCGAACCAAGTTAAATTATCTATGTCTATCTTCTCTCCTTTATTCTTTCCTTTATTGCCTTGTTCCTAACAATTGGTATCAGAGCCATTTTTCTTAGTATGCTCTATGTTGCAGCATTATCTGATCTTCCACATCAGAAAAGATTTGGTTTCTATTTTCTTCTTGGGAATCTCAGTTTAGAGAAGTAGTAGGAGCTTTGGTCAAAAGCCGCAGCAGGAGCTTTGGTCAAAAGCCCCAGCAAGAGCTTTGGTCAAAAGCCGCAGCAGGAGCTTTGGTCAAAAGTCGCAGCAGGAGCTTTGGTTAAAAGTCGCAGCAAAGAACTTTGGTCAAAAGCAACAGGAGCTTTCTTCAAAAGCAGCAAGAGCTTTCCTCAAAAGCAGCAAGAGCAATGACATTGGAAGAAGGGAATGTGAGGATTGAGAAGTTTGATGGCTGAGACTTCGGGTTCTGGAAGATGCAGATAGAGGACTACCTGTATCAGAAGAAGTTATATCTATCCTTAACTGGGCAGAAGCCAACCGACATGGAGCAGGCATAATGGGATTTGTTAGATCGGCAGATACTAGGTGTGATCCGGTTGACATTAGTCAAGAATGTTGCATTCAACATCATGAACGAGAACACAACTGTAGATTTGATGAAGGCGTTGTCAAATATGTATGAGAAGCCATCTGCAGCCAATAAAGTGTATTTAATTCGCAGGCTAATCAACCTAAAAATTGGTGAAGGTAACTCGTTACTAATCATATTAGTGAATTTAATACAATTATTGCGCAGTTGACATCAGTGCATATAACATTTGATGATGAGGTGAAAACATTAATTTTATTATCATCTCTTCCGGAAAGTTGGAGTGCAACTGTTACTACAGTTAGTAATTCTGCAAGTAATAGTAATTTGAAGCTTGATAACATCCGTGACTTGATCTTAAGCGAAGATGTTCGCAGGAAAAGTTCAGGGGAATCTTTCAGTTCTAGTTCTGGTTTAGCATTGAGTACTAAAACTAGAGGAAGAAGTAGCCAGGAAGGTCGTAATCAAGGCCGAGGCAGATCAAAGTCTAGAGAGAAATCAAAACCAAAATTCCAGAATGATATCACTTGTTGGAATTGTCAGAAAAGGGGTCACTTTACAAATCAATGTAAGGCTCCAAGGAAGAACAACAACAAGAGGTAAGATGATGATGAATCAGCAAATGCAGCAACTGATGAAATTGAAGATGCACTATTATGTTGTCTAGATAGTTCTATTGACTCATGGATTATGGACTCAGGTGCGTCATTTCATACTACACCTTCCTTAGAACTATTATCTAACTATGTTCTAAGAAAGTTTGGGAAGGTCTACCTTGTAGATGGGAAATCTCTTGATATTATAGGAAGATGTGATATCAATATCAGAACCTCTAATGGAAGTGTGTGGACTTTAAATAATGTCAGATATATTCCTGCCTTAAAGAGAAACTTAATATCTATAGGGCAGTTGGATGATGAGGGCCATTACAACACCTTTGGAGATGGACATTGGAAGGTAATGAAAGGTAATCTTGTTGTTGCTCATGGAAATAAGCAAGGATCTCTTTACATGATTGCAGATGAGGATATGATATAAGTTGCAGAACTTGGCAACAGTTCCTCTTTGTGGCATTAAAGACTTGGGCATATGAGTGAGAAAGGAATGAAGCTCATGGTCTCAAAAGGTAAAATACCTAACTTGAAGCATGTTGACGTTGGACCTTGCGAACATTGTATCTTTGTTAAGCAGAAAAAGGTTAGCTTCTCCAAAACAAGTAAGTCGTCTAAAGTTGAAAGACTAGAACTAGTGCATACAAATGGTTGAGGGTCAGCTCTAGTGAAATCCATTAGAGGATCACAGTATTATGTAACCTTCATTGATGACTTTACAAGAAAGGTATGAGTTTATTTTCTTAAAAATAAATCTGATGTGTTTTCTGTGTTTAAAAGGTGGAAAAAGGAGGTTGAGACTCAAACATGTTTAAAGATTAAATGTTTGAAGTCTGATAATGGTGGAGAATATGATAGTAGTCAATTCAAGGAGTTTTGTTCAGAGAACGAGATCAAAATGATCAAGACGATTCCAGGAACACCAGAACAAAATGGTGTGGCAGAAAGAATGAACAAAACTTTGAATGAGAGAGTAAGATGTATGAGAATCCAGTCAGGATTACCCAAGGTATTTTAGCAGATGCAATAAGCATAGCAGCCTATCTCATAAATAGAGGACCATCAGTTCCTTTAGGCTATCAGTTACCTGAAGAAGTATGGTCTTGAAATGAGGTAAACCTTTCACATCTGAAAGTTTTTTGTTGTGCTTCATATATTTTGTTGAACTCTAATAGTAGAGATAAATTGGACCCTAAGGCAAAGCGATGTTATTTCATTGCTTATGGATCTGACATGTATGGCTACAGGTTTTGGGATGACCAAAACAAGAAAATTATCAGAAGTATAAATGTTACTTTTAATGAAAACATGTTCTATAAGGACAGGACTGCAGAATTTGCAAATGCAAATAAACAGCCAGAGCAGGTATCATTAGAAGAAATTTCAAAAAGTGATGTAGTCAAAAGAAGGCAGAATAGAGAAGTAGAGCCTGAGTCAGAGTTTGGGTCAGAACCTGAACAGATAGTAGAGTCAGTAACTCCTGAATTACAGACTAGAAGGTCTAGCAGAACAATTGTAGCACCACAAAGGTACTCCCCTTCATTACATTACTAGTTGACTGATGCTGGCGAGCCAGAGCATTTTGTTGAGGCTATGCAGGGAGATGAATCTATTAAGTGGGAGCTAGCAATGGAAGATCAGATAAAGTCTCTTCAGAAGAATAAGACATGGTCTTTAACCAAGCTTCCAAAAGGAAAGAAGGTTTTGCAAAACAGGTGGGTCTATCGGTTAAAAGAAGAACTAGATGGCAGCAAACGATATAAGGCTAGACTCGTAGTGAAAGGGTTCCAACAGAGACAAGGAATTGACTTCACATAAATTTTCTCTCCTGTTGTCAAGATGACTACCATCAGAGTTATCTTGAGTATAGTAGCTGCAGAAAATCTTCATCTGGAGTAGTTAGATGTGAAAACTGCATTCCTACATGAAGATCTTGAGGAAGAAATCTTTATGACACAACCAAAAGGTTTTGAAGTACATGGCAAAGAGAATCTTGTATGCAAGCTTCATAAAAGTTTGTATGGGTTAAAACAAGCACCGAGACAATGGTACAAGAAGTTTAATGAGTTTATGAGAAACTTAGGATTTCACATATGTGAAGAAGATCATTGTTGTTACGTGAAGAAATATGTTAACAGTTATATCATTCTTGCCTTGTATGTTGATGACATGTTGATATTTGGTGCTAATATGGCAGAAATTGACAAGTTGAAGAAACAATTGTCAGAAAATTTTGAAATGAAGGATCTTGGTCCAGCTAAGCAAATTCTTGGTATGAGAATTTCAAGAGATAGATCTGAAGGTATTCTGAACTTATCTCAGGAAAAATATATAGAAAAATTGCTTAGCAGGTTCAATGTTGGAAATGCTAAAACCAGGAATACACCTTTGGAAACTCACTTAAAGTTCTCAAAAAGGCAATCTTCTCAGTAGGGAGCTTGATGTATGTTATGGTTTGCACCAGACCTGATATAGCACATGCAGTGGGAGTTGTGAGCAGGTTTCTATCCAATCCCGGAAATGAGCATTGGGAAGGCGTGAAATGGATTTTGAGATATTTTAAGGGCACTTCAAAGATGCATTTATCTTTTAAAAGAAGTAATCTCACTTTACAGGGATTTTCTGATGCAGATTTAGGAGGTGATTTGGATGGTAGAAAGAGCACAACAGGTTATATTTTTATGTTAGGTGGCACAACAATTAGCTGGAAGTACAAACTTCAAGGAAGAGTCTCCCTTTCAACCACTGAAGCTGAATATATATAGCTATCTCAAAAGCAACAAAAGATATGATATGGTTGAAGAATCTTCTAAAAGAATTACGAAAAGGGCAAGATGAATCTTCATTGTTCAGTGAAAGTCAAAGTGTCATTTGTCTTGATTTCATATGCAAGCACATTGAATTGAAGTATCATTTTATCAGAAACTTGATAAATGATGGAGATTTGATTTTGTTGAAGATTTCAGGTGCAGAGAATCCAACTGATATGTTGACCAAGATTGTCACAACAACTAAGTTGAGACTTTGCATTGCCTCAACTAGCCTTCGAGAAAATTGATGATGAAGGCACTACACTAAGTGGTAATGTAAATCAAACCCCAAGTGGGAGAATTGTTAGTATTATGGTGCTTGATTTAGTCCCACATTGCTTAGAATAGTGAGATGTGGTTCTCTATTTTACTATATAAGAGACTCTATGTAAAGCTTTGAGATACACCAGAAATACAAATACTTCCTAGTGTAGTCGTGAACGTAAGCATACACATTGTACGTCGAACCACGTTAAATTCTCTGTGTCTATTTTCTCTCCTTTATTCTTTCCTTTATTGCCTTGTTTCTAACAGTTGGTTTTTAGTAGGTTTGTATAATTGATATGTTTATATAGTCATATCTTTGGTAAGACTGTATTAATATACTATATACACTGGTTTATCTATTTTGAACACTAAAGTAAAACATCCTATTTTATTAGTTTTAACTTGCTAAAATTTGGATGTTACATAAATCAACATGTATCTATTTTTTATATTTTATAAAAGAAATATTGAATAATTTGTAATAAATATTATTGAAAAATTTAAGTTAATTAATATAAATTAAAAATATTACAATAATAACAAAAGATAAATATCAAATCAATATTATTATTGCTTAAAGATCTAATTAACAAAAAAGATATGATGTAAATATTACGTAACAGGTTATCCTTCTTTCTTTTACATCTGGATGGGTTGCATGTTGTACATATAGGTTCTCTGTACATTAGAAGTTGAATAAAAAGCTTTTATCTTTTTTGTCATAATCACTTTTCTATGGCTCCTTTTACTTTTTCTCATCTCTTATTTGGTATCAACGTTTTTTTGGCCTCTTGCCTATCATGTCTTCATATACAGATATTGGTGTTGTTTCTTCCTCTCCAATTTCTTCCTTTACTCCTCAAACGTTCACTGCTCTGGTCACTTTGAAGTTGTCTGATGATAACTTTCTCCCTTGGAAGCCCACAACTTGCCATCCTTCGGGGTTTAAGCTTTCTCACTTACTTGGTGATGCCCATGTTCCTCCTTTCTTTCTTTCTGCAACTGATGTTTCCACCAACACTTTCAATACAATCTTCGTCAATTTTGAACAACAAGACCAACTCATAGTGGCTTGCTTGCTTTCTTCCATGTCTTCTGCTATTCTTCCAAGATAGTGGGACTTAATTCTTCCTCACAAATTTGGCAAAGGTTAACCATATACTATGATTCCCATATGTGTGTACAAGTCAAAAAACTCAAGGTATAGCTACATCAACCCAAGAAAGACCGCTCTATTTTTTAGTATCTTCATGAAATCAAGAAGATTGTTGATTCCCTGTTCGTCATTGGTTCACCTATCACCCTAGATGAACATATTCATCCTTTTTTGGATGGCTTACCAAAGGAGTACTATTAGTATTTTGAGATTGTGAAAGGAATAATTGATGGGATAGAGAAAATGTGGAGATAATAAAATGTGAAGTGGTATTTGGAAGTAGTATGTTTTGTAATTGTGAGTGGTTGTATTTGATCTTGTCTTAGTTGTCTTGCATTCATCTAATGTTAGTGTACATGATAATTTATAGACCATAGATTATTCTAGAAAATGCCACCTAGAACTTATGTAGAATGTTCTTGGTTTTTTCCTCCTATCTTAGACTTTTCCACAATGTTCTAGAATTTCCATGATATTTCAATACTTTTATCTTAAGATTTTCTATATTCTTCTAGAATTTACATTACACTTTAATAGTCCTCCTTGATGCAAATTCCATAACTCCAAGCATAGTTCACAATCATTCAAATATTGGTCTTGGTAACACCTTTGTGAAAATATTTGCAATTTGGTCTTATGTCGTGCGACTGGAGCAAATATCTCATTGTTGTGAACTCCCAATTGTTGTGAGTAGCCTTTTGCGACCAATCTTCCCTTATGCCTTAGTATAGTTCCATTAGGATTGAGCTTTGTTTTACATAGCCATTTCACTCCAATGATGTCTTTTCCATGAGGATAGTTTACGAGCTTCCAAGTGTTATTCTTCTTAATCATTTTAATCTCTTCTTCCATAGGCTTGACTCATACGTCTTGCTTTGATGCTTCTTCATAGCAGTTAGGCTCAATCATGGCCATATTGCAAGTTTCGTATAGTCTACCAAAGATCTTACTCGGCTTGGAGTGGACTCTGGTGAAGAATCTTCTAGTTGTTGTTGTGGAGGTGGAGAAAGGGTACCTAAATCTTCTGCCTCTTATTGAGCTTCTTCTTCTGATTGTTGCACTAAAACTAAAGTGTTCCTTTTAACAACTTTTTCTTCTTCCACTTTCCAAGAAGCATTTTCATCAACCTCAACATCTCAAAAACTGATCTTTTTTTGTTTGTAAGTTATAGAGTTGATAGCCTTTTGATTGTGTGTTATACCCCAAGAATATTCCTTGTATTGCCTTATCTTCAATCTTGTGTTCTTTGATCAAGAACATGTATGTAGCAGATAGACCCAAATACACGTAGGTGTTTAGCTGATGGCTTTCTTCCACTTCAAGCTTCAATGGGAGTCTTGTCTTGGACTGCCTTAGTTGGACATCTGTTTAGAATGTAAACTGTAGTGTAGACTGCTTCAACCCAAAAATTGTTAGGCATATTTTTCTCTTTTAGCATTGATATTTCCATCTCCATGACTCTACGATTCTCTCTCAAACACACCATTTTGTTGTGGAGTATATGTAACTATACGTTGTCCCTTAATGTCTAAATTTGTCAAATTCACGAGATGTGTACTCCTTGCCACAATCACTTCTAAGTACTTTTATCTATTTTCCACTTTAGTTCTCGACGAAAGCCTTAACTTTCTTAAATATTTCAAAGACTTCTAACTTTGCCTTTAAGAAATAGACCCATGTGTCATTCTAGAAAATCATCAATAAAGATAATGAAATACATGTTGAACTGATATGAAGGCATTCTCATTGGTCCATAAACATCGGTATAGATCAACTCCAACAAGTCTTTTTCTCTCCATGCTTTTCTTGATGAAAAGGTTTGTTAGTGTTGTTTATCGAGGAGACATTCTTTGCATGATTCATTGTTCTCCTTCAAGCATGGAAGACCTCTCATCATGTTACTCTGATATAAAATCTTTAAGGCATTTGTTGAAGTAGCCAAATCTCCTATGCTAAAGCCATGTGTCATCAACTTCTGCCTTTATGCCAATATTAGTTTCAGGTTTGAAGCTTATATGAAAGCTTTTATTTTTCTTCTCCATTTTTACTTGGCCAATTTCTATTCTTCTACTATCATAAATTTTGCATGTATCTTTCTCAAAGTGAAGAGATTACCCATTCTCCATCATTTGGCCAATACTTAAGAGATTCTCTTTAAGATTAGGAACTAGTAAAACGTCTTTGAAGAATTTTGTACCTTTTCTTGTCTCCACCATGATAGTTCCTTTGCCTCGAGACTCCACTATGGTGCCATTTCCCAATCGAACTTTGACATTGACAGATTTATCAATGTCTTTGAAGATGCTTTGATCTTTGGCCATGTGATTGTTGCATCCATTATGTAAGTACCAATTTCCTTCTTTGCTAGGAGATTCTTGATTAGCATAGAATGAGCATTGCTCTTGATGATGTTCTTCAGCGAAACTTGTCTTTTTATAAATGTCACATGGAGGATATTTTCCATGGGGTCATAGAGAAGCTTCTAGAATTTTCTTTATTTCTAGAAATTTCTCCTATACTTTTAATTCCTTCATATTTTCTATTATGAGATTGTAATTTTAGTTTTGATTGAAAGCATTTTGGACTGAGGCTTCTTCACGCCTTTTTGATCTTTGTTCATAAGCTTCAAGAGAGTTTGTTAGTTGTGTTACTGACAATGTGACCAAATCTTTTGTTTATTCAATCGTGGTTACGATAAGATAAAGAAAGCGGACACATGTTAGTTTCTACCAAGTTTATTACAACATTACACCTCAAGTATTTACTATTTTAACGCGGACATTTGTTATTTAAATAGGAAGAATTTCAAATCAAATTTTTTCAAGCATGTTAATTCTCATGATGATTGTGTTGATAGTTACTTACAACAAACACAAGCATCTTCTAGTCAACAAGTAAACCCATAAGAGTTTATTCAACTTCAAACACAACTAGCAAATAGTGAAGAGCAAATTTGACAAATGAATTCCCAATTTCAAACCAAATTTAACACTTTATAAAATTTTATTAGTGCAATCATGCAATATCTTCTGGCATCAATGATGCACAAAATATTTTTTTAGCAACCAAATAATAAAAAATTATTAGTATAATGAAACTATAGACTTTATTTATTACTATGTTTGAAAATCTTACTAAGATAGTATCGCATGACTAGATGTGTATTGAGATAGTTGTTTAAATATTGTTTGTTGAAACTATTTTCTTTAATGACTATTTCTTAGATATCATATAAATTCTCTATTGCACTTTGTACTTTAATGTCCAAGTTTACATTATTGTTCCAAGAAATAAATCGGGTCATCAAAGCTGACAAACATTTTAAATACAAATTTATATTTAGATAATTATATACTGATTTATTTGTAGATAATTACATATAGATTTATTTGTACGTAATTACATACAGATTTACATTATATATACAAAAATATATGTGAGTAATTATCGACAAATAAATCCGTATACAATTACCTACAAATAAATTCATAGACAACATTTGTTACGATCACTTTACCTACAATTTTGTCCATAAATAATTAGTTGGTAAAGTTGTATTACCTACAAATTTTGTGCATTACCTACAGATTTTTTATTATAAGTAATGGAATTCTTTTTCTTGTAGGGTTGGTAGCGTTGTATGAGCGTGTGAGAAGTCGAAGGGTGGTGAGATCTATGGTGGGGTACAAATAGAAAGATAAAGATATATGAATGTAAAAGTTACGGTTTTGGGATATTCAAAGCGGGTGTAAATAGAAAACGGAGGTGCAAAAAGCATAAATTAATTAATAAATAATCATTTTTTGGATTATTATTATTTTTTACCGTCTTCGTTTTAGTATTATTATTTTTTTCCATTTTTATTTTTCTCAAATTAATTAAACATTCATTTTTAAGTTTAAAATTAAATTTTATTTATTCAAACGAAATAGACCGTATCTTATTGATGTCCACCCTTCTAATTCTAGTTATTTCATCGTTCCATCGAATATTTCGTCTCTATATGCAAATGAAAAATCCATGTTGGATTATTATCCTCCACTCCTCATAATATTATTAATATACCTCTCAGAGACTTACTTTTACACCATATAGTTAGTATTCCCCTCCCCCATCTCATTGTATATAATACATTTATTTTCTATATTTAGCAATGCTAACCTTAGACTACGTTGCCGGGGTCTGATGTCGCTGCTCTTAACCTGATTGAATCATTTTACTTCGCAAATTAAATTTGAATGAAATCCACGCAAAAATCATTGATTTCATTGGCTTTTAAGTATGTTACTTAGCAAACACAGTGATAACGTTGTTTTTTACTTTTTATTGATGTTAAACAATTTACGTGAATAAAATCAACTCTTACCTAATTTTTATCTTGTTTAATTTTCTAGTTTATGTTGTTTTTGCATTGTTTAATATTCATGTTAAAATCAATTCATAAGAATACTCAAATCCTATTCCTAGAGCCTTTGAGCCTATGATTACTCATCAAGTTTCAATTCCTTGAATCCTCAACAAGTGAAATCATGCATTAGTTTCAAGAATCTAAGATTACTAATGAACTAAGTTCTATTCCTAGATACAAGCATCCATTAGGTATTTAATTTCAAATCTAGATTCTAAAGATGTTTCCCAACACCTTAAGAATCACAAATCAAGCATGGGAACAATCCACATCAAGCATTAAGCAAGGAAATCAAATACTAACATGAATTGGAAAAGCATATAAATTAACAACACAATTTTACACAAGAATTCAATGTTTTACATCTAATCTCAACAAATAGAAATTGTTCTCCATGGTGGAGAACCTAGGGTTTTACAAAATTGAAGAATAGGGAAGAAATTGGAACCATAAAGTAAAAACAATCCCTCTCCCAAGGTTCTTGAATGTTGTTCCATGGTTCAATTGCGCCTCCCATTCGCATCTCCGCCTTCAATTTCGTAGCCCATCATCCTCTCCAACCCAAAAGGGGTAAAACCTCCATGGATGAAGAAGAAAACCCAAGAACGAGAAGGGAGAGTTTCCCAACACCCCTAATAGCCTCCAAGAGTCTCTCCCAAACACCCAAGGTGTTTCTATTCGTGAAAAATGAGGAATCCCATAATACTATCGTAGAAACATGATTAAATAACCATATTTGCATATTGGGGTCGATATTCTCGTCCAGCGACTTCACACTCGCCCAGCGAGGCCTAAAATCGACATTCTCGGACATGCAACTCGTTGGGCGAGCCATATTTTCGCCCAGCGACTCAAATACTGCAGTTCTGGTCTGTCATTTTCGCCCAGCGAGTGACCCTAGCGCCCAATGGTCATTTTTTGGCCTTCCAAGGTTGGTCCAAGGCAGTATATACATATAGGTGAGTCCTTTCTCGATGTTTGCAGTGCTGGACTTGATCTCGGTGCCCCTCGACATGGATATTTGTGTAAAAGTCAATCTTTCATGTCCAATCATGCTTCCTTGAGTTTCAACTTGTTTTCCTCCACCAGAATTGCTTCCTATTGTTTTATTTCACACACTCGTAATAGATATTAGAAGTAAAAAAACATAAAACAACTAAAATACGAAACAATGCAAAAACAACATAAACTAGAGGATTAAACAAAATAAAAATTAGGTAGGAGTTGATTTTATTCACGTAAATTATTTAACATCAATAAAAGGTAAAAAACAACGTTATCACACAGGTCATTGATGCTAAGGTCTTTTAAGACTTTTGGAAACAGTGAAGATGTTTAACAATTATAAAGGTTAAATTTAATCCTTCCCCTATTGAATTGTCTAATGAAATTAATTGTCTCGTACAACTTTATTAGTTTATGCGATCACCTAAATTGAAACATTATAATTGTTGGTCTAAATATAACGAATCTACAAATTGCAGTTTTTTTTTTGGCTGAATTAAAACTCACAAATAATTTCCGCCAAAATACAAATTAGAGTATTTGGTAGAACTGTGATTATATAATTACGTGTACGTTTGTATGATTATGTTCATATACTTGTGTGTCTGCATTTATGCAAATCACATTATTTCTAGTTTTAGATGTAAGTTTAAGTTTTATGAGATTACATAATCATAATTTCTACTAATTAAAGTAATCATAATCAGAATTCAGAAACTACTAGTAACAAGAATGTCACAATGCAAGGAATACACAATCATACATGCAAATCGATCTATTGCATTGAGACCTACATCTACAAGTCTTGTATCAACACATACTGTTTCGACCATAATCACTAGTATGGAGCAACTTTCTCCATTTTCTGTTAATACTGAATTTGGAGAAGGGACATTGTTTCGATGGAATCAAAATGGTACACCCAATCGTAACTCACGACAAACCTTAACTTGAAACCTTTTCTCTTCTAAATGGATTACGACTAATCATTATGCATCTTGCATCTAAGGGTATATGTCCAAGGTTCTCACCCATGCATACATCATAATCTCCCTTCAAAATAGTGTGAAGCAGTACTGATAAATCCCACTAATTTAAATCACCGCTCTATAGTCTTAGATGTTGTTCTGTGGCTGCAACAGCAAGGATACTACACCATCATGATACTCAGATGTTGCACAAGTTGTTCTTACTGCACCTGCAATCTTTCCCCCAAAATTTTGGTTAAGTTTATATTGCATAGTCTTTCAACAGTTGTCCTTATCAGTGGACCATTGAATATGTTGGGCTTGGTAACGAAGCTAAGCTTCCATATGGCCATATTAGTTCGTTGACATTTCCATCCTTTGATCGAATATGAATCGATTTCTTTCTAAGTTTTTTATGTATTCTTCTTTGTGCTGAAAACAATACGAGAACCAACAAGCCTTCTCCAAAAAACCAGTTTAGTTATATTATGTTCCTCACTCATTCCAGCAATCCCTTTTTTGAATTGTGATTCTACTTTCTATCCACCTAATATTTTCTATCACTGATATGTGAACTCCCCAATTCACAAATTTGTAAACTACAGGTTGTCTCCTTGCTTATCTTTTTGGTTTGTGTGATTTAAATATGGATCTTATATAGCAAACCGGATCAAGATACCAATCTGAATAGCAAAATTTACGTTGCGATACTTGTTTCTAAATTCTAATCCAAGTCCACACCTTCATATATGCTATAGTAAAAACTTCATCTGCATCGACATTTCCCATTTCTAGAAATGACAGATTTTCTATGCGCGTACAATGTTCAAATGATGACCATCCATAGACTCTTTTAGATTCTACTTCAATTGTTATTAAATTGTTGATGACTAAAACTTTGAAAATGTCTTTTAGGTTGACAAAGGGAGACAGTTGTATTATCTATCCAGTTAAAAGCGCCTGTTACATACTTGGTTAGCTATTTTGCAGATATAAAACAAATGACATGTTTCCACTACTTATCCACACATGACAAAAATCATCTCTTCTCGCAATTCCTCTTTTGGTTAAATTGTCTTTTCTTTATTATCAATCTCTAAGAAAAATATTGTGTCGTAGGAAGTGTTTTTATTTTCCAAAATTCCTTAAACATGTCAGTATCCTCCCCTCCCCTGCTATTTTATAATTTAATATAGGCCGATTTTACTGTATATTACCGTTTCAGTATCATTCCATATCCTCTTTTTCTTCATTTAAAGTCTTTCCTGCTAATTCTTGAATTTATATATTAACTTGTACCCTTTCCCACTCAAACCACTCACAAACATCCTCTCATGTAACCCATGCTATCTTTCTAGTTTCCTTCTCCCATCCCTACAAAAGTGTACTTTACATTTTCCTAATTTCAGCTCCTACCTTAGTTGGCAATTTAAAGAGTGACATGTAAAAAAGTGGTACTGCTGTAAGAATAGATTTTAATAAACACACTCTTCCTATAAAAGTAAAGTATCTTCCTATCCTTCTAGCTAATATTTTCTTAACTTTGTTCAAAACTGGCTACCAGAACTTAAATTTCTCCGTATTGTCCTCCACATTTATTCCAAGGTATGTAAATGGTAAATGCATAATGATGAGATTAAGAATCGAAGAAGAGTACTCAATGATTGATGTGACTATCACCCCTATTTTACTATTGTGAAAGTTCACCTAAGGCCAGACACCAATTCCAAACATCTTATAGTGCCTTTTATAGCCATTATCTTCTGAATTTGAGCCTCACATATTAATAGTGTGCAATCTGCAAATTATCCAAGCCTTCATATAAAATGTGAAAGATAGAAAGCAAATATAAAATGGCAGTGGGAGGCTAATAGTTCAAAGGGAAAACACTTGCCATTTTGGTGAGAGACGTTTAGTATCCTGACATCGGAACTTATTCATATCTAGTGTCATATCCATTCTCCTATTTAACGTTTTACTCGTATATAGACCAATTTCGTTCATTGACTCAGCAGGAAGCGAGAGAAGCGGAATCTACAGTTGAGGCAACAGAGTCGGGAGCGGGAACCTTACGCCTCTTACGCTTCGGCACCATTTTTATCGGTTTCAGGCTTCTCCGGGAATCTTCAGGGATTAGGTTACGGACTTCGTCCATACTCTTCCACTGGCTCGTAACTCGGAAGCTCTCATCGGAGGAAGCAGGCAACACGCTCTTGCCTTCGGAGAAACTGATTCTCTCGACGGAGGTTACGCAGCACTCTTGCCATTTGAGCTCTGCCAAATCCGCCACCACGTCCTCCAGTGCCACAGCCGCAAACGCCGACACGCTGTCACGCAGGGTCGAACGCGGCACATCTACAAGATCCAGCGACTCCACCGCCTCCACCAGCACCTTCTGCCCACGGAATCGAGATAGGTTTTTGCAATTTCTCAAAACCAAAACCTATTCGGTAATCATCTCCTGTTGTTCGAATATTTGCGGACAGATACCTAAACTACCCAGGAAAGCTAGAACTACTAATCTTAAAGCGCGTTAAATTTAAAAGAAAGTGAGGAATAAAAATTAAGGAGAAAACGGTGAAAATAGGCAACGTTTTTCCGCAAATGTTTGTTAGTAACCAAACGGAACTTAAGATTAGCTTGATAGAGAAAAGAACCTTGGGAGCGTGGTGGATCTTCTTGAAGCCGTGAATGCGGATGACCTGTGGCAGTAGGAGGGAGAAAAATTAACAATGAAATGCATAGTGTTGAAAGAAAATTGACAATGAAAATGAGAATTGAAAAGTTCATAGAACGAATGGAACCTGGTTAAGCTGATTCATTGTTAGGTGAAACGGTTGCCGAGAATGAAGGAGGTGGAGATAGTCCTCCAGCCACACTTTGTCGTTCTTCGGAGGCCGTTTCTTCGTGGAGCTTCCTTGCGATTGCGGAATCGCGGGTGGTAATTCTTCTGCCATCGTTTCTGAACAAAATGAGAGAAGCGTAACGTTTTATACCACTATTGCACGCGCATTAGATTGGTATTTGTTAACAATTAATAATTATTTCTCCCAATATATAAATTAAAAGCTTAAGCAAATTCTACGTAAGTTTTAACTTTATGATAAAAATATACACAAATTCTTTTTAATATTTATAATATTATATTAAGAAACGATGATATTGTAACTTGATTAAGTTATGTATATTTGTTATTAACAAAGTGTATTATTCATCGATATATATAATATATATATATATATATATATATATATATATATATATTTTTAAAAAAATTATTAAATTATATATATATAATTGTGTATCAATTAATCTTTTATTGGGAGAACAAATAACAATATATGTTCAAGATGCACTTGAGTTTCCTTGTAATGCATAAAAAATATTTATTTTTGATAATGAATTTATGTATTAATTTTGTTTTAATAAAAGGCATAATTATCTTTCAAGGAGTTTTTCTAATTCTTTATAGAACACATCATTCATAATTTCATTAATTTTAAAAAACTGAGAAAAAAAAGCAATGTAATATATGTATAACACATTAATAATATATATTATAGGATTAAAGACCGGATAAATAATTATAACCTCATTAATGCATATTTTGGTTTTAACAAAAAGTTTCTTAACTAGTATGTTCTAATTTTGAAGTATGGGGTATCATTACACAGTAAAATTGAATATACACAATATTTAATCTAAAATATATGTAAAGCGACCTCAAGTAATGGAGTGCAAGTACTCCAAAATCCCGTTGTTGTTTGACGTCAGCCTCACTGCATCCCGCCGTCAATGGACGACTGTGTTCATAGACTCAGTCTCAAGTGATGTCTCACAAGCAAAACCTCGACATTGAATTTGTTTTTACTTATAACAGTGTGAGCCCCATTTCAGTGCACTATTCTTTTGTGCTCCTCTTCTCCGCCACTACAACAATAACAACGAACATTGCGCGGTGAGTTTTGGTTCGTTTAAACTCATTTTTTTTGTTGATTTCTTGCTTCGTACAACTGTTCTTGCATTTTGAACTGATTATTTTCTATATTTTCATATTAGTTTAGGCTCCTCCCTTTGTAGCAACAACGAGGAACCTTACGAGCACAGACAACGATGATGATAAACTAAATTGAGTTGGGTTTCATTAAATTCAAATGTATGGTTTGTAAACGTTTTTGGACGAAAAATCTGCGTTTTGAAGGCTCATTTATGGCAGCGCCACATCTCCCTTGGGCACCTCTCCGACAACAATGACGAAGTTTTCAAGCCATCTCCAACGTCGGACTCTTCCAAAATCGACGTTAAGAGACATCAAACTAAATTTCCGACGTCAATTTTGATGTCACCCAATGTGACGTCGGAGTTTGGACAGATCTCAAAGGCAAAAAATGTCAAACGTTAAAAGTTTTTTTTGTGTTAGTGAGCTCTACATCCCATTTATGAATTTCCAATTGGGGAAAATGTTTCTTGTATTAGTTTGTGTAATGAACTTTCTCCTTCCCATGATATTGGTAGTTCATGGGGTACTTTTACCATATCATCAATATTTGTTTGTTCAATCCCATCTTTGATGCATATGAGGTATTATGCAAAACTCTAATCATGTAATGATCGAATGTTCTGCTGTAAATACAATACTTTTGTGTTATAACATAAAGGGGACTCATAATGCATGCAAAAATCAATTGTGTATTTGTCCCATTTGAAAAACTGGAAAAACTTGTTGAAAATCACCTTCTAATATCATAACCTTTCTCCCAAATGGAGCATCAAAATCTAGAATTTCCTTCAATAATCGATCTAATTCCACTAAAGCAATATGTGAGACATGGGTGCTTCATCCTGAATAATTATTGTTTCTTCTCTTATGAGCTTTGCTAGATCAGATTGTTTACCTATCAAACATAAAAAACCAAAGTCTATATTGATAGGTATCTTAAATCGAGAATGTGTAGTTCAATCAACAAGTAATAATGTTGCTTCTATACCAAATGAGGTTGTTGCTAAAACAATTTGACCCTTACTCTTATAATATGCAATTAATATACAATAATGAATTAAAATAATTTTTAAATTTTAAATTCCATTTGTTGTTGGTATGTATATTGAAAAAAATATATATGTAAAAATGTAACACAAAATATAGATTAAAATAATTTTAAAATTTTAAAGAAAGAGCCACATTTCCTAATATACTTGTGTGTGTATTCTTTAGTCATTAAATTTCAAAGACTCATCCTTAAGTTTCCTCTATGAATATAAAATATGTTAAATGTATTATGATTTAGAGGATAAGAAATCATAGTAGATTTCAGGATCCCATTAAGTTTCTTCTACAATCTTTCGAATTAAGGAGTTAGTATGTGTGACTAGAAATAAATCTAAGAAGCATATGTATAATATTATCTCTAATTTTTTTTTTGTGCTAAAATTTTTCAATATTCAAACTAAGGAGTGTTGGGTGATTTCATTTATGGACATAATATAAAAATTTCCATCTACCAATTGGCTTTAGGTGATGGTACAACTTGGAGTTGTCTTTGTTTGGCTTCATGTGTTGGTATTTTTAGAGGAAGTCGGGGTAAATATGTGTCGCAACCGAGATCGCGGAGGGATAGTGAAAATAATTTTTAAAAAATAGAGGAGTCACCACCATAGTTTATTATGGAAAACCATAGAAAAACCTTAAAAAAGAATAATCTTCGAAACCAAATTTGGGTTCGGGAGTCGATTATGTATGGGTAAGGTATTAGCACCCCACAACGTCCATTATAAGACGGTTCCCTTTAATTAAGTATGCAAATAAAAGTAGATGTTTTAAAATACTTGTTGTTTCCCAAAAATCAAACAAAATAATAAAGATTAAAAAAATTATTTTTTTTCATTTTTTGGTCCGACAAGGATTGTACCTCATTCCTACGTATTTCCATTTGGAAAATCAGGGATAACAAAAGATAAGGGGAAAATAAATATATTAAAACAACATACCTTTTGCACACTCAACTAATGGGATCGACTCTAAAAAACGTCTCTAGTGGAGTCGCCATCTGTCGCAACCGAGATTGCGGAGGGATGGCGAAAATAATTTAGAAAAAATGAAGGAGTCGCCACCATAGTTTATTATGGAAAACTATAGAAAAACCTTAAAAAAGAATAATCTTCGAAACCAAATTTGGGTTCGGGAGTCGATTATGTATGTGTAAGGTATTAGCATCCCACAACGTCAGTCATAAGACGAATCCCTTTAATTAAGTATGCAAGATAAAAGTAGATGTTTTAAAATATTTGTTGTTCCCCAATAATCAAACAAAATAAATATACAAAATAATAAAGATTAAAAATATATTTTTTTTTCATTTTTTGGCCCGACAAGGATTATACCTCATTTCTACATATTTCCATTTGGAAAATCAGGGATAACGTAATTCTTTGTACAAATCTTTGTTGTTTGATATTAATATTATTTTTTAAAATTTTAGATGTTAATATATATATTTTTTATTAATATCAAGAGAATATGAGATTCGACATGATAAAAGATTTAGTTATCCAAGACGTGACATGATATTCAATAATTATATATAAGAAATAATATAATTTATTATTTATTATTTTTTTAAAAAGAATTAAAAGGCTACGAAAAATATTTCTAATTATCAAAATAATGGCATCCCAAATAAAAGAAAAGAGAAGGGTTGGGCATATCAATGACGAACCCAAACCCAACATCACCTAACATTTGAACCCCAAACATATATTAGCCATACAACAGGTCAATCAATCATACACTTGATATTATAACAGAGTCTCAGCGATACATGAATACCATTAGGAGCAAAAAGAATTTACCTTTCAAGGTCACGAATAGAGTAAAACCGACTGAAAGGATAGCACGGTGACCTCCTTTTGCCTGTATGAACAACAAGTGAAACATCTCCCCAATGTAGTTTAGAGGCGAGAATAATGAGTAATGGTAGGAGAAAGGTAAATCAAAGTTTAGGCTCAAAGTAGAAAATATGATAGGAAACGCATGAAGAATGAAAGAATGAGAGGGCATGGCCTTGATTTAACTTGACTACCCGTGCTAATTTTGATCTTTATGGAAACATGTTAACCAAAAATAAATTGCCCCAGTTTTTGAAAGCAACTCTTTGAACACTTTTTCAATCTCTTTTTTTCTTCTTTTGACAAACCTCTTAACATAACATAATATTCTCTTTTAAATTAGAGTTTTCGAAAAACAACAATCAATCATTGATTTGTGTGGACTTTATTAGGCTTGCATTATGGTCAAGGCTAAGGGATATAAAAAAATGGATAGTGAAGACTCAAAATAAATGGTATAAAGTTATTTAAAACAAGGGTCCTTATCTAACGCTGCACTTAAGATTTATTTGACTATCTCTTTGTTCACCACTTTTTTTTTTCACTTTCAAACTCTTGTTTCTCTTTTTGTTTTTTTTTTTCTTTTCACAACCAATTTTATTTTTTGTCTTTCCAAACTTTTTTATTTTTTTTATTGGCTAATTACAAGTCAAATGAAATAGATGCAAACATTATGTTAACTTTAGTGGGAAGCTGACTCTTGTTCAGGGTAATTAGAAAAAAAATTTAATTTTTTATAGGCTCAAAATGGTTAACAAAGGAAGATCATATTTTTTTCTTGATAAAGAAACATGGTCACAGATCATTTCAACTCATGATTGTTTTACTTTCAAAAGCTTTAATTCAAAGGAAAAAATTCAATCACATTCAAAGAATAATTTATTTTTTCCTCTTTTTTTTCACCTTTCGCAAGATTCCATGAATTTATTAACAAAAAATGGGAAACAATTAATTTTGATTTATAATAATGAAAATTTTTTTCAAGATATGGAGTTAATGAATGTTATGTGTTATGCAAAGTAACATGTGTTGGTATCGCGCTGCGGAATATTTAAGCGTTTGGACAAAAACCAAGAGGAGGGTGAATTGGGTTCTTAATAAAAATTGTGCTTTTAAAATTTTCCCTTTTAAAATCAAAGATCAATTAAAATTATCTTCTTTATTTTAATAAATATAATAAAATAAAGAGAGTAGAGAAGAGAAAATTGCAGAGTATTTATACTGGTTCGGATCGAAAGACCCTACGTCCAATTGTTAATCTCTCAAAAATGAGATTAACTCAATCACTAAAATAAACCAAACTTACAATCAATGATAAGAAAGATTAGGGTTTAGAAAACACCTCTCTTGAATCACACAAGAGATGAAGACACCTCCCTTGAAATCCACAAGGGATG
>Ga0214545_1006441_pt1 | contig 20432 bp, 12 predicted proteins | sample CNSS4metaG_FD_160064 | JGI IMG/M metagenome (GOLD analysis project Ga0214545, IMG submission 160064) | Root nodule microbial communities from cowpea collected in UCLA plant growth center, Los Angeles, California, USA - CNSS4 | ecosystem: Host-associated > Plants > Roots > Nodule | place: USA...
AATTTTTGTTGTTTGGGATTTCGTGTTTTTACATGTTGAAACCATTAAAAAGCTGTCAGTTTAGCTTAAGCGAGGGATTTTAGCTTAAGCGAGATCAGTCTCGCTTAAGCGAGAATTTCTAGCTTAATCGAGATCAGTCTAGCTTAAGCGAGAATTTCTAGCTTAAGCGATATCAGTTTAGCTTAAGCGAGAATTTCTAGCTTAAGCGAGACCAGTCTAGCTTAAGCGAGATCAGTCTAGCTTAAGCGAGAATTGCTGTAGAATTTTAATTCCTTATTTTAACCTGAACTTGTGGATTGATTCAATTACTTTTAAAAACATGAATTGGGCGAATGGGTATGAGTAGAATGGTTTATGGTCTGTGATTGATAAGTTTAACATGACCTTGGCATGTGACTTGTATGAGATGATTGGTAATCAAAGTGGCATGGTGTCGGTATGAATTACACTTCTATATTCATGAATTGGGAAGGATGATTTGGAATGGATTCAACATGGAACATGTATGAGGATGGATTATAAAGGTTGGCATGAGATTTATAAGCATGATAAATATTACTGTTTGTTTGAATATGTATAGTATGTGGTCAGTACATAATTCCTTGGAATCTCTAGGTGAGATTTCATGGTCGTGCTTCAATGGTCGGGACGTAATTCCATGGCCCCTGTTAGTGGGTGTCCATGGTGGTGCCCCATCTATATAATTTGGTAAGGATTCAAGGTAAGGATTGCATCCTGAGACTCTAAGGAGTCAGTTAGTCTCACTTAGAGCGGACTAACTCTTGTGGTGAGAGTAGCAGGAGGCCTGAAACTCATTAAGGGCTAACCTTGTGTGTGGGGGATTGATTCATTGTAACACTTGTAACACATAGCTCGGGGGTGAGCAGCTCGGGGTTGAGCATAGGTATCCACCACAAGTGCAAGCATCCGCTGAATCTGACCAAATTATATGTATCCGGATGAGTCGAGTCGAGTCTTAGTGTATTGATTGGAAGGTCATAACATGCTTGGATGATGTATGTATATTGGACTGTGAAAGTATATCTGATTGCATGATAAAACTAATTTTGGCTCTAGCTTACCCTTGCTTGTTTGATTGCCTTGTATGTTGTCCTTCTACCTTTGCGATGATCATCAATTTATTGATGGGAGCAGATGCGAGAGGTACTCGAGATCAACAAGGAAGAGATGATTCCGCTGCATAGTCTACTTGGGCTGGACTTCATGTTTTATTTGGACTTTTCTTTAGGGCTAAGGCCCGTGTATTGTATTACCCCTAAGGCTTTTTTTCAAATACCGGCTATCTCTTACTCCTTTTGGGTTGTAGGCTTTGTAGTGAGCTTTAGTATTTCCTTTTAAGTACCTTGGATAACTGTAAGGAGTGACTTTATACTCCGCAACTTGGCTCTTTATATTATCCGGTGTAAGATTTCTTTTAATTATGTTATTATTTAAATGGGATGTTACAGTGGGGACCTACATCAAATTAAGTAGGGAACTATAATATATTTTTTGAACAAGTATTTCAACTTTGGCTAGCTAAAGATTTTTAACAACACACCTCCATTGTTTTTCGTTTCCTTCAAACTTGAACTTTAACATAAAAGTATCATTTACTTTGCCTTGATTAGTCATTACCAAAAAATGAACTCGTCCCTACTGTCATGCATAAGTGGAGACTAGAGTCTAATTAAGTGAGGAATTGCACTAGACTTTTTGAACAAGTTTTTCAGTTTTGGTTGACATACACTAGATTTTTTGAACAAGTTTTTCATTTTTAGGTTGACATACCTTTTTTACAACACAACTCCACTCTTTTTCATTTCCATCAAAGTTGAGCTATAACATAAATCCACCATTTACTTGGATTAAATCATTCTTTACCAAAATTGAACCGATTGTTTCTGTCATATGCATAAATAAAAACTTACATCAAATTAAGTGGAGAACTACAATAAATTTTATGAACAAGTTTTTTAACTTTGGCTTACCAAATCATTGTTGTTACCTAATATGTCATTATATGTAAAGTTTCGTCCATATGTATCTTCCTAAGAATATATGGACAAGTAATGATGAAACTATGTGAACAATTTTTTTTCTAATATGTGTGATTAAGTTATTAATTTAAATATAATACAATAGTTAAATGATTTTATTTTAAAAACTAGTACAAACGATTTCGAGATAGTAATAAAAAATATTTTAAAAAAATAATAAAAAATATTATCAGATTGATTAAAATGTAAAATAATATTTAATGAACTCAAAACATAGATATAATCATGTGATAAAGTTTTAATTCGATAGTTATCATAAAAAGTCGTTAAATATTATAACCTGTTATTTAAGAAAAATTAAAATATAAGTGAAAAATAAAATAATTAACGATTAAAAGGAAATAGAATGAGAGATTGAGTGATGCAGGTATAGAAAATACCGAAGTTCAAGCAAAAGCATCTGTGCAAAGATAAAAAGTGAAAATACCTGCACTGCCACGTTAGTGAGTAAAAATGAAGTAAGAAAAAAGAGTAAAAATATCATTTCTCTTTCAAAAAAACTTAATTTGAAAAATATTATACACATTTTAAAATATTCATTTTAGAAATTTGATTCCGAAAAGCTTGTTGTGAAAATCATGTCTAAAAAAAAACATTGAAATATTTTTGAACTCAAAAATCAGTCTCATAAAGAGTAAGATAATTATTTTAAAAATTGTAAAAGTAAAAGAAGAAGTAGGAGGTTATGAAGAAAAAGTATTTTAATCAAGTACACAAAAATGTTATATTGAATCCGTAACACTAGGAAGAAATCACAGTATGCAGGAAGCAAAAGCGAACAAGATATCTTAAGATTATCCTATCGTTCCTCTTTAATTCTTGGTATACAGAAAATATCTGAACACCAAATTCTGAACACCAATTTGTTGGCATCACTCCCTCCACACAGGCTTCGCTTTGAAACGATGGTCGTAACATGATACCACCACAACACTGACATTCTTCATATTACAAAAGATAATCCTTCTTTGTTTCCAACAACAAAACCCCTCCAAAACCTTCATCTTCCAATTATCCTTCCTTTTCACACTCTTCTTCTCCAATGGCATTCTGAACACACACCCACATGGCTTCTTCTTCTTCTCTCCTCCCAAGGCCACACCTTCCCACACCCCTCATCTCCAAACTCAGCTCTTTTCCGAGAACATGGAGTCTCTTCATCCTCACACACCCCAAACACGGGAACAAGCAAAAGCTGTCACCTTTCACCATCAATGCAGTGTACACCCCACATAGCCCCTACACCCCTTCCACACCCTCCAAAACTGAGCCCCGCAACGACCCCATCTCCGTCCTCAACGAGAGGATTCGCCGCGAGTACAGCAAGAAAGAGGTTTTCAGAACGGTGATGAACTCAGAGGAAGCGGGGAAGTACATGCGGATGGTGAAGGAGCAGCAGCAGAAGGGGTTGCAGAAGTTGAAGGGCGAAAGGGAGAGAAAAGATGGGGTCTTCAGCTACAGGGTCGACCCTTACACGCTCCGTTCTGGGGACTATGTTGTGCACAAGAAAGTGGGGATTGGGAGGTTTGTTGGGATACGGTTTGATTCTGCTAAGAATTCTTCACAGGCCTCTGAGTATGTTTTCATCGAGTATGCTGACGGCATGGCAAAACTACCTGTCAACCAGGCTTCCAAAATGCTCTACAGATATAGTCTGTGAGTTTTCTTATGCTGCATACTTCTTTGTCATTTGTTGAATCAAATGTGGAGGTGGTGATGCTGAACTTCAGATTGGATGAACTTTTCATTAAGCACTTATCAGAGAAGAAAATAAGAAGGAAAAACCAGTTAAAATTATCTTATGTATAAGTTAAAATCAACTTTAGAAGAAACTAAATTGGATGGTCTGTGTAAAGGTTAGACTGCATAAGTTGATTCTAACTTATAGGAAAAGTTTACTTCATTTTATCTTCTTATTTTCTTCTTTCCTATGAGTTAAACTCATTGGAGAAATTAAATGCTAGAGTTTGGATATAAATTTGAAGTGCTTAAGTGATTTATTTAGCTTATTCATTTTATTTTCTTCATTTGCAAATGCTTTATCATAAGTTTATTCAAACATGGACTTAGATGCTTTGGTAAATATTGTTGTGTGAAATGTCGCGTGATTGCATTTGTAGGCCAAATGAAACCAAGAAGCCAAGGACATTGAGCAAGTTGAATGATACTGGTGCGTGGGAGAGAAGAAAGGTTAAGGGTAAGGTCGCAATACAGAAGATGGTTGTGGACCTGATGGAACTATATCTACACAGGCTTAAGCAAAGAAGGCCTGCATATCTGAAGACTCCTGCCTTGGCCGAATTTGAAGCTCAGTTCCCTTATGAACCCACACCAGATCAGAAACAGGTGACATTGTAATAGATGCTATGGAGGATTAATTGATTGCGGTTTTTTGTTGCAATTTTATATGTTATTTTATCTCTTCTGAGTGAACATTCTTGTAGGCATTTATTGATGTTGAGAGGGATTTGACGGAGCAAGAAACGCCAATGGACAGATTAATTTGTGGAGATGTTGGTTTTGGTAAAACTGAGGTTGCAATACGTGCTATCTTCTGTGTTGTCTCAGCTAAAAAACAAGCGATGGTTCTGGCACCAACAATAGTTCTGGCAAAACAACATTTTGATGTTATTTCAGAGCGCTTTTCTGTATACCCTGATATCAAGGTTGGGCTACTAAGCAGGTTCCAGGTATGTTTGGGAAATTTTTCCATTTTAGTTAAATTCATCTAGTCGTTAGTCTTACACAGTAAAAGTAGATATTTTTCATTAATCAAATTAAACTTCTTTGATTGTGAAATAATAGTATATTGTTGAGAAGTTCTCTCTATTGATCATCCACTTGAATCAGCATCAGACTATTTGAAGTATCCCATAGATTAGAACCATGGCCTGGACTACATAAATGCCAGTTTATGGGTAGAGTAACATTTCCTGGCACGAACGACACAAATTAAGTTAGTTAATTAGCAATCATAGGTCATTTACACCTCTAATTGTTGTTGATGTTTTGGTGTACATTTCTATCCTCTCATTTTTCTAATTATGAACTAATGACTGTATTAGATAGTTGTTGCAGTTATCCACGTATTATTAATAGATATATGAAATATGTCACGTATTTTGCTTTGGTGTATGTATATTGTTCATCACCTATGTTGGTTTTATGGGCTAATTTCGATGAGGAAGGAGGGGAAGGGGGGAGGTGAATTGAACTATCACAAATTTTTTCAAATAATTAGAATGAGAATCTTATTAAATCTTTGAATTTCAGAATTTGGTTAATTAATGCACACAATTAAGAATGTACTATATCAAGAAACTGAGATAGATCATCAAGACAACAAATTTTGATACTTGTTCACTCTATACCAGGAGCTACATCTAGTGCTCAGCCATACTAGCTAAGCTCACTATAATTTTAGAGTTTTTACAAACACAACCAAAACAGTGAAGTAAATAACTCAAGAAACCTAATCTTGAACCCTACAGAACCTGATTACTGTCCTAGTAACACTCTGTTACTATACTTACCTGAAAACCCTATCCAGAAACTATCTAAAGACTAAAATTTAATTGAGGAATAAGAAGAATGTCACCTGGAACAAGATCAACCCAGCAGAAAAACAAAACCCAGGTGAACCTCTATGTTTTCTTCAAATCAAGGTAGTGATACCAAAATTGCATAAAGCAAGCTTCAAGAATAGTTTTTAGATCAATTTGGACTCTCTCAGTAAGTAAAAATGATTTCAGAAGGAGTGGTTTTGATTTCATGTTCAATGGTTTTGAAATGAGAGTTATATAGAATTCAATCGGTCAATTTTAATGGATTAAAACGAAAAGTAATCAATTAACTCCTCGTTTTAACATATTAAAACGAAAGGGTCCAAAACTTTAATGTAGCTTAAGTGATTTTAGTCTATTAAAATCTCGTTTTAACATATTAAAACAGAAAGGATAGAACTGAACATCGTTTTAAGTAATTCTAAATTCTGATCGATTAAAATGCTTCCTATAGTCATTCCAAACCAGCCAAGAATATGTTAACAGATTAAAGCATATTTTAATCAATTAAAAAACTACATGAAAAGCTCTAAAGAGTCAAAAAGGCTTTTTAATTGCAATGTAGGATCAAATCTTGAAAGGAAAACATACATTAATGTTCTAATCAACACAAAACAACCTAAGATACTTATAGGTTTTCATGAATATTCAAAATCTTCATGGGAATGATTGGATCCATCAAATATATGCCATAGCTCCAACAACCTACAAATTTTTATGCAATGATCCTTACTGATTTCTTTCTCCTCATTTGGCAAATGCATTTTATCAAGCTGTTTATGAATGCTACTCTATGCTTAATCTGTTCATCGATCTGAATTCATATTAAATTCAATATTTTACTGAGAAACTGGATGCGTTGCTCCCCCTTTTTCATGCTACAAACTTTTCTTATAAAGTGGAAGCACATGGATGTTGTAGGAACATGAAATTGGGAAAATTATTAAGGTCAATAAAATATGAGCTACATCATGAGCTTCTAGATGAATATTTATGAATAACTTACAAGTTCTATATCAGTTATAGATTATTTCACTTGTCTCAACTTGCAGACCAAAGCTGAGAAAGAAGAGAATTTGGACATGATTAAGAATGGTAGCCTGGATATCATAGTTGGGACTCATTCACTCCTAGGAGATCGTGTTACATATAACAATCTTGGTCTACTTGTGGTTGATGAGGAGCAGGTTTACCAATTATCTGCAATTCATATTTTCCTTTTTTTCTAATTACAGTGCATTCCCCCCTCCTTCCTTACTGAGCAACAATTTATTGCTTGCAGAGGTTTGGTGTTAAACAAAAGGAGAAGATTGCTTCTTTTAAAACTTCTGTGGATGTACTTACTTTATCTGCAACCCCCATACCACGAACTCTTTACTTAGCATTAACAGGGTTTCGTGATGCCAGGTAAGGTAACTAGTCTTTCTTCAAATTATGAAGGAAGATTCACTGTCTTTGATTAACTAGGTATTGAAGAGAGAGTCTGTGATGAATCTGTCTTGCACATTGTTGGAAAAAAATTCTAAAATATCAGGTTGATGAAAAATAAAGAATGTAATTTTTGTTTTGCTCACTTAATCATGTAGTGGGGTGCATGTTTTATAGATGTCTTTGTGTGTGAGCGAGTGCAAGAGATACAGTGAGGGACCTATATTGAATTGTGATATAATTGATCTTCCATATTACGGTACATTAGCATATTTTAAGTTGCTTTACTAGTAGTTGGTTTAAGTTGGGTATTGGTTCATTAGATATTAAACCGTTCATTAGCCTAATCTGATTGGTTAGGCTTTTGGAAGAGTTAGTTCTTGACACGGTATTAAAGCCTCTATGACCACCACTCGATTAGGAGTTTGATTCAGATTTCTCACATTGTTCTGAATGAGAAGTTAAATTTAGCCCAAGGTAGAGCAACTTGTGAATTAGCCACTCTTGATATTTAGTAGAAAACCATTTGCAAGCCTTCACCTGATTGCTAATGCTTGATAGCTTAATCTTTGAGAGTTGTTTTTTAACAACTCTTTTAAACTGCCTGTGTTGGTCACACCGAAGATGTCTTTTATCCTAAAATCTAGAAAAAAAGGAGGAGGCTAAGTAAAAATATATGTTCAGAAAAGGGGTAATGAAGCACTCTAATATCTTTTATACTTGATGGCTAAGTTATTCCTCTGCCCCCACCGCTTTCTCCCCCAAATTTGTGTATAACAGGATATCTGTACTGTTGAATAAGAAAATCTAGAGCAAAAGGCATAAGTATGCAACTATCTTAGTTATCAGAGAGTTGGTTCATCAATTCCCTAGAAAAATGAAAAATTACCTTAAACACAAATCTGTGTAACAATAAAATTGGTCTTAGAAATGCCCTTAACCTTCTTTTGCTCCTTAATCTTGTGGTTCTAGTTTTGCTGAGTATTACACTTTGGGTGCTTAGATGGAAACTTAATCTATTGTATGTTGGCTCTTCCTATTGAAATCAGGACTAATCAAACATCATTACCTGAGCTTAAGTATAAGGCTAGATATGATTTCTATTAATTTCTGTTTCAGTTTAATATCAACACCACCTCCAGAAAGAGTTCCTATCAAGACTCATCTTTCTTCATTCAGCAAGGAAAAAGTAATCTCAGCCATCAAGTATGAGCTGGATCGTGGTGGTCAAGTTTTTTATGTTCTGCCACGTATTAAAGGTGAGATACTAATTTCTATACATGTATCTGTGTGTAAGCTTATGTATTGTTCAAGTCTGAAAATAAGACCTTTTTGTTTGACTGTAAAAAGTGTTCTTCATATTACTCAGGTGGCTGATTATTAGTGTTCTATGGATAGGGTTTTCATTTGAGAGGAAAAAAGAAGAATGTTTTGAATGGATAAAAATGATAAAAAGGACACAATATTCTTTAGAAGATCTCTTATTGGGATAACCATCTGAATCTGCATCACAATACCCTATAATTTGAATATATCCTTAGTCCTCATACCTCAATATTGGTCCAGGAGCCTTTTTGATATATCTGAGAGTGCAGATTACAACATTTTAGTAGCCAATTTGAGGGTTTTGCATGAATTGACTACCAACTCAGACTAGATAAGAAATATCAGGTCTTGTAATACTGAGATAAATAAGTTTTTCCATCAGCTTCTTATAACTTTTTGCATCTGAAAAATTTCACCTTGGTCCACAACTTTTGATTTGGATCATAGGATTATCAATAGGCTTGCATTTACCAACCCTGTCTCCTCTAGAATGTCAAGAGGATATTTTCTTTGTGAAATAGCAACACCTTCCTCTCATTGAGCCACTTCATAATGGTCTAAATCTTGCCACAATTTTGTAACTTATGGTCATACTCTCTAATTGAGTAATTCCCTTGTTTGAATTAGAGATTCTCATCTTAACCTCAAATTTGGGCAGCATCACCAATCTTGGAATAGTTTGCTTTACAGTTATCTCAATGCCCCCTTAGCTGTCTTCATAAACATGTAAGCATCACTCACTTTGGTGTCATGACATTCCATAACCATGACATACCACTGCATCTGCCTTGTCCCAACGCTAGAAATTTGGGATCTGAAAATTTCATACTGTTGAGAAGATGACTTTATTTGGCCTTCCCTTTTGAAATGGTTTGGACAAAATGAGACCATTTTATTTATTTTTTCCCATTGAATCTCATTATCCAAATTTTCTGATTGGTTAAGGGTTTTTGTCTATCGGACATTTTGGAAGTTTGAAGTTGGAAATGCAGGCCTAGAAGGATAACAACATAAGAAAGAGGCATTGCAGCAATGCAGGCTGCAAAGATGATTACACAGGTTCCCAAGGATTTTGTAGCTCTAGTACCATGTCAGATAAATTGCATCTGATCATTTTTATAGAAGAGCAATTGCTCTTAAATAGAATACAAAGAATCTAATTAAGTAAACTCCTAATTTATGATAGACACAATCTATCCCTATAATTCAGCATCAGTGCAAGGTACAACGAAAACAAAATATTTAACCACTCTATTACTTATGAAATATAATTAAATCTGTGCAAGGAAATATCCTATACTCCTAATGATAGAATTTAATTAATTCTTTGGAGGTGAATATTATCTTCAGCGAATTCCTAGATATTCTGACATTATCTTAAACATATTTCTAGGGATTCTGACAAAGAGTGTCCTTTGATACAATAAATTGCTGATGATCAGAATGCTTGTCTACCACTAGAAAATTTATTAGAAAATTGCTTAAGTGTTGCTTTGTAATATCAAGCTACCTCATTTCACTTGATTAGTTTGTTTACTTTTTTTTTTCATTAATTTTCAAAAGAAGGTGTTAAAAACAAGTCTTATTTTTCAGCATTTGTGAGAATTCTTGGAAACAAAAAATAAAGTGAAGACAAGGTCGCAAGCTCATAGTACTAATGAAGATAAATCAACAGAAGATAAACCAAATGCACCCTAATAGAGTTTGTGATTGTATATTAGCTTAAGATTCTGTTGTAAGCTATAGATTAGCCTCTGCCAGCCGTAGTTGATTATACCACCTTCTGTTGTTAACCAAACACACCCTTAAGTATTCCTGAAATCATTTGACACATTAAAATTTAGAAGAAATAACTGTAGAATGAGCTACGCTGGTAATTTTATCAGAGGAATGTGAGTCCAGAAAACTTGTGATTTCAGTTCCTGAGAAGCCTGTTGATATATCAGTTATACATGGATGATAGAAAGAAGTTGATCTAAGGTCTCTCATTAGTGTGAGTACATTTTTGTGCACATTTGGTGTTGCTCCTCTCAGAAAAAGAATTATACTATTACATGGCCATCACAGTCCTGTAAGAGGGTCATCATGATGTTGCTGTTAATGTATATTTTCTAATATGTATGATGTCTATTACAGTACTGAATCTGGTTTCTTAATAATTGTTGTGTTACAGGACTGGATGAAGTAATGGCATTTCTTGCAGAGCCATTCCCGAATGTGGAAATAGCCATTGCCCATGGGAAGGTAGTTACACACTTACCTTTTTAAGGGTCTATTGCAAGAAGAATGTTAGTTTGCTAAAGTGTGAGGAATGTTAGTTTTGGCTGAATACATTTGCTCTATAACTCTGTGTAGGTGGATAAGTAACTAAAAAAATTACATTTATTTTTGTATTTTGATACTCTCTCCATCCCAAAATAATAGTCTTTTTATCTTTTTATTTTTGTCCGAAAAACAATATTGCTTTTAGCTTTGTAAAGCTATTTTTCCAGCAATGCCTCTACATATGGTTACGAGTAATAAATATTCCACTAGCATTGAAAAGAGATACTAGATAAGTTTAAAAGTTAGAGGTACTTTTGCCTAAATTTATTTTAATTTAAAGGACTTTTATGAAGAGATCTATTGAGATGTTTTAGAAAGTTTTAGATTTTATTGTCAATATATTTTAGGAAGTTTAAGATTTTATTCTTAATGGTTTTAATTATGTATATTGGTTGTATTTGGGATTTATTACTAGTATTTTAGGAAGTTTAATGATTTTAAGGTTTTTCTCTCTCCTGCTCATCCATGGCTTCTTCCACTAGTGTCTCTTTTGACCTCTCTTCTGCTAGTGGTGCCTCTGACCCGTTCATATACTTAAAATTAAAGAGAAGAAGATCTTAGAGTGAATTTGAGAGTGTGTGTTCTCTCCTCTTAGGTTTCAATATTTATAGTACATGAGATACAATGGATGAGAGGAAAGAGGAGAATTCTAGAAGATGCTCCTAGGAACTAGAACTAAAGCATGCTCCTAGGAACTAGGACTAAAGCATGCTCCTAGGAACTAGATCTAAAGCATGCTCCTAGGAAAATGAATCTCTTTTAAGACTATTTATTCTAACACATATATACTATGTCAATGTGGACTGGTTATACTTTTACTCCAGTGGCAAAGATGTGGCAAAGATGGATTTTGTTCGTTTATTTATAGCCATAATGACTTTTCAATAATGGCCACTTTATCAACTAGATGTCAAAAATGCATTCTTCAACGGTGATTTGCAAGAAGAGATTTATATGGAGCAACCTCCCAAATTTGTTGCTCATGGGGAGTTTTCTGGGTTGGTATGTCCTCTTCGCAATTTCTATATGTCTAAAACAGTCTCCTAGGGTTTGGGCCTGGTTTGGAAAATTTAGTAACGTTCAACAATTTGGTGTGACTCGATGTGAGGCAGATCATTCTGTTCTTTATCGTCACTCAAGTGTAGAAGTAGATATTTTTACTAAGTCTTTACGAGAATCCGAGAATTGATTATATTTCATGAAGTCCAATTTTAGTTGCTTTCCAAAAGTAGATATGCTTCACTCGTTCAATTTCACTTCTTCCTTTTATTCAATGCAAGGTGATAGTGCTACTTCAAATACAATGGAGAACACTGCCTCTACCATGATAAATGTGTCTTGGATCTTTTGATGGCATTCGTGCATCATAAAAATACTTAGTATACAAATTCATTCTTCATATGATGAATTGGATTGATCAACTCAAGTTAAATTCTGTTATATCAAAAGCGTATGTATGCATCATATATGTTAACATTTGACATTGAGAATTTGATCTTAATTGTATGCGTTTGACTGTTTATCTGGAGTAGCTGTTCTCAAAGCAATTAGAGGATACAATGGAGAAGTTTGCCCTAGGCGAAATAAAAATCCTTATCTGCACAAATATAGTAGAAAGTGGGCTTGATATTCAAAATGCAAATACCATTATCATTCAGGATGTTCAGCAATTTGGCCTTGCACAGTTATACCAGGTTTTGTTCTTCCTAATTTCATTCTATTATTTTTGGTTTATAAGTTCTCATATTTTTTGTTGCTGACTCCAAACATTGTTTAGAACTGGTTATTCTTATTAAATTTGTTGTGTAATTCGTATTACACTATCACTAGGTATAATGCATGAGCTGATACTTTCATGTATACAGATTATTAGATCATTAGATCATCATACGTTTTTTTTTTTTTTTTTTTAAATTTCAGATATTGTGCTGGAGTAATTCTTTCCTCTCTTACAATCAACTTAATATCTTTTCAAATAAGCATGTTCTTGATAACCATGAAAGAATTTGAATGTGAAGTGTCAGAATTACATGGATTTTGTTAAAGGAGGAAAAGAGGGAAAACGAGACTACGGATAATAGTCTCTTATTCTTGTTGATGTGGTGCAAAAGGCCAAAGGACTAACCCTTATTTATACTAGTATCCTTTTAATTCTAATCAAATTACGAATGGTATGATGAAATTCAATGAAAATGGAATTTGCAAACCACTATAAGAGGCCATCCACTCTAAATATGGGATGTACAGGTAATTCTGACATAAATATGGGATGTATATCGGAGAAAGTACGGAATTCAACATAGTCGCCCTTGAATTTCATTTGCTAACATTGTCTAAGTAATTTATTTTTTAGAAGTTCTTTATTATATTTTGGGCTCAATAGCCTTAGATGACTACTGTGAAAAAATATAGTTTGTTGATGTCTTGGAAATGGTACTCAAATCCCGGATCGAGTAGTATGGGATGTTTGGTATGTTTGGTGGAGTATTAAAGTGTTTGGTTCCCTCTTTATAATAGTTGTGGGTTCCCCAAATGTTTTGGTACTCGTCTGAACTTTATGTAGTTGTTATCCGGATGTAGAAGAAAGTAGAACCTGTATGCATTTTGTTAACTTTTTCATTTGTTCAATATTTATAGTTGCGTGGAAGGGTTGGGCGAGCAGATAAGGAAGCACATGCATACTTATTTTATCCTGACAAAGGCCTGCTTTCTGATCAAGCGCTGGTATGTTTTTCATCAATCCGTACCTTTTATTTGTAGAACTTATTGAACAAAAGAATTTCGGGTTCATCATATACATCTAACAAATGTAATATAACTCGGTATGTTACATACTTTAGTAATATTCCTATCTGTAAATTGATTCTTTCATTTCAAATATAGAAAGTTAGATGCTAAAGAATTGCTTAAAACCAGCGTTCTCCTTGGTGTTCTCCCATAGGAGAGGCTTGCTGCTATTGAAGAATGTCGTGAACTTGGTCAAGGCTTCCAACTGGCTGAGAAAGACATGGGTATAAGAGGTTTTGGTGCAATTTTTGGTGAACAACAATCAGGGGATGTTGGAAATGTTGGTGTTGATCTGTTTTTTGAGATGCTCTTTGAGAGCTTGTCCAAGGTAAAGTTTGATTTGTGATGTGTATTTTGGTATGTAGCATCGGTCCTAGAATTTTAGTTAAAATAGAAGAATTCTTGATCATCTGCATGATAGTTTTGGGCTTATCCTATTCTTCTTTCACTTGTAGGTTGAAGATCACTGTGTTGTTTCAGTTCCTTATCACTCGGTACAGGTATCCTTGATGTACTACAAATAATTATTATAATGAAATGATATTTATTTTCTTTATTTTATATTATAATTAAATGGAAAAATTTAGAAGTCTTTTTTGCAGAAAAGGTAGTTGTTGGTCATCTATATTAATTTTTATAATAATATAACGATGCCAAACACATTAAAGTAATTACTCAATAAGTACTGGTCTAATTAGGGTTAGATGATTATAATGAACTACTTTTGTTGTTTGGAATCTTTCCTCTCTAAGTTGAACTTACAGACAAGATTTTAAATGATCCATATTCACAAGTAAAGTATATCGTTTATGTCATCAGTCTTTAACAGGATGAATTTTGCCCTTTTGTAGAACTCTTTCTTATTTGCTTTGGAAGTATTTTTTATTCTTTTAATTATTCAAACAAACTTTTGGATAAATTTGTAGTTCTGTTAAAACATGATTGATGGATAATAATCTGTATCTTGCATCTGTATAAATGCATGTAGTAGAAATGTTGGGTTGATGAATTTTCTACTTTATTATTATTATTTAGGTAGACATCAACATAAATCCTCATCTCCCTTCTGACTACATTAATTATCTGGAGAACCCTCTGAAAATTATAAGTGATGCTGAGAGAGTTGCTGAGAAAGACATCTGGAGTCTGATGCAATTTACAGAGAATTTGCGCCGCCAATATGGCAAAGAGCCTCGCTCCATGGAGATTTTACTGAAGAAGCTTTACTTGAGGAGAATGGCGGCTGATTTAGGGATAACCAGAATTTACACTTTAGGGAAGATGATCTTTATGAAAACAAACATGAGTAAAAAGGCATTCAAGCTGATGATACAGTCCATGGCATCAGATTTACATGGAAATTCGTTGGTTCTTGAGGGGGACCAAATTAAGGTATTCCATAGAATTTCTTTATTTCTGAATTCTTTAATTTGATGAATTTTGGCACCTCCTGTGATTTGCATTTGTATTTTTTTCATTTTTTTCCTCATTACACATTAAATATTGAATTGTATATAGTTAATTTGGTCATTTTATTGATAGATATTTTTATACTTAAAATTCCATTTTGTTAAGGGTTCAATTTGTGTAGAAGCACTAATCATAATTTTCTTTTGGTTTGAAATTAATGCATTTGGACAGAAAATTCGTTTATGCTTCACTTTGAGTCTGTTCGGATACAAAGCTAGAAGAGCTTTTTGAGAGCTTCTTTCTACTAGACAAAGCTCTATACTTTGAATAAAGAGTGCTTTTAGCTTGTATCCAAACTGGCTCTTTGCCTATGTAGTTTTAGCATCAAAACTACCCAGGTGGTTTCTTCCAAAGATGATGTAATAGAATGGCACTATCACCTAGGACACCCTAATTTTGCATAAAAATTCCAATTTGTTCAATCGTGAGGTATGTGTGAGTTAGCCCCTAAATCTCATTATCCTATCCAGATGTATAGAATACCATGCCCATTTTCATTAATTCACAGTGATGTATTGGGGGACTTCTTGAGTTAACAATTTGATTGAGTACATATAACCATTGGAAGCTTAAACAACATAGAAGAATAAAATTGTAAGAAAACTAGATCACAATTAGAATCTCATCCTTGTCTTAAGTCATGAATTGAATGAATCCTTGAGAGGCTTGAATCAAGGATTCCATCAACATAAGAAGATACATGAGATAAAGGAACTGAGAACAACATAAGGAAAGAATTAAGAACATGATGACTGAATATGATTTAGAAGTAGGCGTGAATACAAAAACAAGGAATAAGAACAAAATCGAATATGACATTAAAGAAACAAAATAGAAAAGATGAAGAAAACTTAGAGATGGAAGAATATGCTACTTAAAGTTGAGAATTCATCTCCAAGATAAATGCTTCGGATAATTGTCACCCTAAGAAATCAAGATAATACCCAAAGAAAGAGAATCACTCTAACAAAAGAGACAATGCTCTAGAATAGCTCTCAATCTTTCGTATATTATAAAAGTGAATTACGAAGAGTAGTGATGGCTATATGTAGCCACTTGCAGAAATTTCAAATGGCCGAAGGATAGGGTATTAGGCATGAAAATAATGAGGAAGAGTGGAATAGGTATTATAGAAGTAATGATAGGATATGGAAGGTTTATTGTAGAAGGAGAAATAAAAGGAACCGGTGGAAAAAGGTTATTATAGAAGACAAGAATAAAGGAAATGGTGAATAAAGGAAGGAGTGGAAAATAAGTGAATGTGGTGCTGTCAGTTGGGAGTTGATCTATATAATTAGACCAGTCAGTTCCTTGGAGGGAAGGAATAATAATTTTGTAGATTGAGCTTTAGCTCTTTGTGAACGGGGAACGCTTGGTGGAGAGAGTGCTCTCCTATTTTGTGTTCTTTTCAGTTTATTCAATATATAAAATTACTCTTTTTCCTCTTTACAATTCTAGGTTCCTATCTGTTAGAAGTGGACTTTAAGTCTAACTCAACCCCACAAGACCGGCTTATAAGATGAGGATTGCACTCACTTATATATTATGAATTGGCTTTATCTCTAGTCGATGTGAGACTTCCAACACACCCCACTAACACTGAGATATGTTCATCTCGTGCGTGCGACAAGAAATTAGTGGGTGGTCTGTTAGTAGTCTGATATCGGGTAGAACAAAATGTTCAAGAAAGCTCGCTAGAATTAGTTTTTTTTTTTAAACAATGATTCTGATACTATGTTAGAATAGTTTTGTGGGATTGAGTTAGGCTTAAAACTCACTTCTAACACTATCAGAGAGAAATTAAAATATTAAAATTAAAATTCCCCGAACTTGATGATTGACTGAGATTAACTATGTGCTTCCATGTTCACAGTTTCTATGCTTGGTAACATTTGCCATGCTTCCCTTGTGTCTTATTCTCTTGTTGCTGAACTTTTCTTCTTAAATTGGGCTTGAGTTTAGTATTCAATTGAAACCCAATTTCAACCCAAACAATGATTACAAATTAAACCCAACAATTTTGAGCCCAAGAAATAGAAAATAAATATTTGTGTTACCCCACCTGTTAGGCACCTTGAAACAGAGACGAGAAAACAAGACAGAGAAGAAGCAAAGATAAACTCAAACTGAATTTCACTATTAGCTGAAAAAGCCAACGTTTACAAAGGAAATAGCTTCCTTTCACACCAGAAGGCCCGCTAACACCTTCCAAAGGGAAACTATTTGAAGAATTTTTCAGAAAGTCTCTCCCCCATAGCAACTAACCTCATAACCCCTTTTATTTATAAAATTCCTTCTATAATACACATTCCACTCATTATTTCCCTGTCTACCATTACCCACAACTGCCGGAACAACTTTGTCTCGAAGGTTGAATTCTAAAATTTGATCTTTAATGGTAGAAGCGTCTTCCCACATGATTGCTTTGGACTGTCCTCTTGCCATTGCACCAGCCCTTGTTTTGAGCATGAAGAACAGGATTATGAGCTAAGGCTACTAAACTTTTATTATCACAATAGATAGCAAGAGGACCATGTGATATGCCTAGTTCTTTAAGAAGAGTTTAAATCCGTAGAATTTCAGGAGTTTTTGAGCAAGACTGTGGTGATACTTTGCTTCTACACTAGACTTGGCTACAGCAGCTTATTTCTTAGACCACTAGATGAGGTATGATCCACGAAAAAATGACAGCGCTGAAAGTGGACCTGCGATCATCGTGCCTATACTGCATCACAAAATGCTTGAAAGTGAAAAGGAGAGGTAGAGGTCATAGGAGTGAGATGAAGGCCATGTAAAAGAGTCCGTCCCTTTAAGATTTCAAGGAATTCTTTTGACAAAAATTCAAAGAGATCCAAGAAGTTGAGCTATAAACTAAGACACTTTGTTCACAGCCTAGTTGATTTCTGGACAATTTATAGTAGCATACTGAAAAGCACCTACAATAGATCTATAGGAAGTTGCATCAGGAAGAAAATAAGAACCTTCTTTAAGTAATTTGCAATTAGAGACCATAGGGGAAGAAATAGACTTCGCATCGAACATATTGGATCGATGTAAAAGATCAAGGAGATATTTGCTTTGGATTATAGAAAAAGCGAATCAACCTGAACCGTTATAACTCTGATTCCCAAAAAGTAATCAAGGTGACCCAACTGCCTAAAGGCAAAGTTAAATTGATTGATAATCCTTTGAGCAAAAGTGAATGAGTTATCTGTTATAATTATATAATCAGGATAAACTAATAAATAAATAGTGTTAGTTTGACAGTGATAAACATAAAAAGAAGGATCACACTTGCTAGGCTTAGAACCATACGGGACAACAGTTCCTTGTAGTTTGGCAAGCTACTGATGAGAAGTCTGCGTCTAACCATAGATAGCCCTGTTCAGTTTACACGCTAAAGAAAGATCATGACACCCTTAAGGTATAGGTATAGCTGTCAACATTAGCAGGTGTATTTTTCTTTTTTATTCCCTAAGGATTTCCTGACTGTAAATTAAGGTGTCCTTTAGGGTAAATATGCGTTCCCAACCCTACCTAAGGTGTATTTTTAAGGTTGTTGGCTTTCCTGACTGGTGTCATTTGCTTGACTTAAAATACATATAGCCATCTCACCCGTTTTATATATTGCACATTTAACCGTGTCACCTATTAAAATATATATTGCACATTTACAGATTCAAAACCAGGAGGTTGTTGCATGTAAACAGTTTCATTCAGAGTACCATTTAAAAGGGCATTACTAACCTCTAATTGAATGAGAGGCTAGCGATTACTAATAGCCAAAGACAATATAATACGAATAGTAGCTGGTTTGATGATAGGGGAAAATGTTCATGAAAGCCTTGTTCATTTTACACACTAAAGAATGGTCAGGTTGTTAAATGTAGACAGTTTTATCCAGAACACCATACAGAACAGTATTATTGACATCTAATTGAACAAGAGGTTAGCGATTACAAATAGCCAAAGATAATGTAATACAAATGTAACTGGTTTGATGACAGGGGAGAAGGTTTCATGAAAATTGTAATCAGATTGTTAACGAAAATCTTTAGCTACAAGACGATACTTGTGTAGAGAACCTTCAACATTGTCTTACCATTTATATGTAGAGTCAGCATTTTCTCTTTTTTCTGGCCATTTGTATCAATTAATGTAGGTTTCTTTTTGCATTATGCATCCTTCCTAACTTTACAAACAACCTAGGCCCCATACACAAAATAATATGTAGTAAGTTTATGTTCCTTTTTCCTAATGATTTTCTTCATGCAGGCTGAACTTCTTTTAGAGCTACCAAAGGAACAACTTCTTAATTGGATCTTTCAATGCCTGACTGAACTTCATGCTTCACTTCCTTCTTTCATAAAGTACTAGTTCCAATAGATGGTCAATTCTGTCAACACCGAAGTTGGAAACTCAACTTACTACTTACATCACAAATATGTAAAATTTGATGGATTTAGTGTTCTGAAGAGCCAGAAACCTACCACGGCAAATGCAAAACAAGACTGTTTTGCTTGATGACTTACAGTACAGGACATATGAACAAGTTGGAACTATCAGCTGATACTACTGAACATGTGCTTCCTTTCAAGATGTATGATCATAGCCACATCAATGAGGTTAGTTACAACTCATAGGCACCTTAGAGTTGGAGCTATCTAAATTGTACTCCTAAATTTGCATGCCTCATGCAGGACAGGGGAGTATGATATGAGGAAGCAGCTAGTGACCTAGTCACCTTTAATACTTGCACTCATAAAACAGCATTCCTTTCAGAAGCCATCTATGGTGATGACCTAGACATCTTCTCCAGTAAACCTTCAATCAAAATACCCAGAATTTACCTTTTGTATACATCACTGAGTAGTAAAGCGTTCTACATTCTTCATTTTTCCCATTTACAATTTTTTATCCAAGTTACCTGATTTGGAGAAATTCATTGCCAAGACTCAGTCTCAAGCTAGTTAATACATTCTAAAGAAACTAGAAATCATTCTCGTGAGTGGAGCATTTTTGTTGCCGATTTGTAAGAAATATACTGTTTGCTAGAAACTTTTATTCTCTATAGAAAGAAATTTTTGTAACCGTCACATGTTTTTGTAATCAGTTCCATCATTTAATATTAATTTCGTAGTTGACATCTATATTTCTGTTTTTCAGTCTTATCTTTTTCATTTATTCATATATCAAAAAGACCCCCTTCAAATCAAAGGAGAGAACAAAACTTATGTTCCTTTAACTGTAAAGAAATATGAAAATCTTTTGCGAAGGCATTTCAATGTGTTATGTGTCGCAATGCTTAATGCATGTTACTCACTGAGTTTATGTTAATGACATTTTCACATGCCATGTCATTAAAAAGTTCCAGATCTGTAAGTTTGATGTAACCAAAAGTACATATTTCTATTCTTTATATATATATATATATATATATATATATATATATATATATATATATATATAAATA
>Ga0214545_1006447_pt1 | contig 20416 bp, 10 predicted proteins | sample CNSS4metaG_FD_160064 | JGI IMG/M metagenome (GOLD analysis project Ga0214545, IMG submission 160064) | Root nodule microbial communities from cowpea collected in UCLA plant growth center, Los Angeles, California, USA - CNSS4 | ecosystem: Host-associated > Plants > Roots > Nodule | place: USA...
ATAACAAAAAAAATAAATAAAATAAATAAAAAATAATATATATATATATATATATATATATATATATATGTGGTTATTTAATTAATTTTAATAATTTAAACGGGGACGGGTAATATGGTGGGGATATGTACATCCCATACCCATCCCCATACCCAATTGAAAAAGTCGGGGATTTCCCATACCCATACCCATACCCAGTCAATGCGGGGATTCTCCATCAAAACGGGGACGGGTTCGGACAATACCCACGGAGACGGGTTTACTTGTCATCTCTAATTATAACGCATACATTGAGGTTTATGCATAAATTTCATATAACATTTTATATATTTCTTTCATTTTTATTTAATTATTATTTGGTACTCATTTAAATATATATATATATATATATATATATATATAATCACTTTATAAATATTTAATATTGAATATTTGGTGATTTTTAATTTTTTATAAAAGTTAATAATTAATATTAAAATTATGAAAGAAATATAGATATGAATACGAATATAACAATATAAAAATAAAGATGAGATAAAAATTTTATATTGATTAAATATGAAGATAGAGATATAAACAAATTTTTACTTTAAAAATTAAAATGCGACAATGAAATGCATTTCCATTCCACTCCCATAGTGCAACATGTGCACATTTTGAAGTTAAATGCTTTATTAATATACTGCAGTTCGTCGTCCTCATAAAACTACTACAGTACCCTGTGACTTAAATTAGTTACTGATATGATAAGTGAACTAAAAAGTTATTTAAAAATATTGTAGAAATTATCATATATTCAATATTACAAAATTGGATCGTTAGCCCTTGTTTAAGGATTTAAAATAGAATTTGTAGGTATTGGAGTTTCATCCTAAATTACGAGATTTGTGACTTTTAAAATTTCAGTAATTTTATACCTCAGATCAATATTATATGCTGATTTTCTAGTGGAGGAACTATAATTGTAAATATAGAATGTGGAATTAGGAATGATAACGTGGTGAACCTCTTTGGATTTGATTCCTTTTCGATTTGGTTTACTGTTTATGATTTCAAGTTTAGGGTTTGGTTCACATAAAACTCTAAGTTAATAAGTTTCATCATTCCTGCATAAATGAGGGTTTGCAGATTTAAAAGTTTACCCGTTGGTCCGCGTAATTTAATGAAAAATATTAATAAATATTTTATAATTTATTAATTTTTAATTTGAGCACTTATAAAAACAATAATTTATTATAAATAAAAGAATTACCAAAAAAGAGTAAAAGATTAATGATTATTATTTCCTATAAGTAAATAAGGAAGGACGGTATAAAAAATATATATTGAGTGAACCATGAAATTAAATATAAATGTGTATTTATAAATATGTGATGTTGAAAAAATAATGCATTAAAATATTTAATTATATTTATTACACAAGCAATATTAAAAGATTAAAAAAGAAAAAATAATAATGATTTAGGCTACAAGATGGGACATGGTGTAGGACCAATAAAATAGTAAAGAGTGGTGTTATTTTTTAAAAGGTGATACTCGATTATACTTGATCGTGTATCATTTTATAAAAATTATAATCTTTTTACAATTTTTTTTACTAAACTTTTCTCTACCTTTTTTCTATATTTTTTTTTATCATCTTTCATTTATTTGGAGATTAAAGACCATAAGAGGATCAATTAAAAAGAAAATAATTCATTTTTTACTCTTTTTTAGTTAATGTATTGTTTTTAGTTGCACGTTACTCTATGTTTTATGTACGACTAAAAATAGTTTAAGATGAATCTCTACTTCATTGTGATCTTGATTATGTATTATTATCTTTGATAATGTTTTATTTGTATAATTAGATTATCTTGTGAGAACTAGAATTGTAGGAACCACATTTGCTCGGGATGACTAAGAGAAAGAAGTTAGATTTAAATAGTACTATTATATGATAAGATTGAATTGTGTGATGATGGAATATGATGTTGAAAATTGATTTACAATTATGTTCTAAAGATTGAATATGCAATATTATTTAATATGTATTTTGATGATGATTCTAATTGGTTATGTGACTTAACTAGATTTGTGTGAGGCATTGACAAAATTATATGTATGTTTTGATCTAAAATGAGTTAAATGCCTAGACAAACATATGGCTCGCTAAATGAGGATGTATAATTTGCATTCTAGAGAAATTGTTGAGCAAGAATGCATCATGAAATTTTTGAATTTTAAACAGTAAATACCGTATTATGATATTTTATCATTTATGTTATGTTGAATGATTAATGACTTGCATTTTATTGTGATTTATGTTTTAAATGATTTGCGTAAGTACAATGGGATTGGTGATGTTATCCACTTCTAATTGAGATATTTTGGATTATACTTTATGATGGGCCTTGGGTTGGATTTGAACTAGAAAATATAAAGGGAGTAAGAAGAGCGTGTAGGTGGTGTTAAGAGTAAGTAACAAAGAAAATTATTGAACAACTTAAATGGCACATCCACCCAACAAATCAAATCAGTGTTACTGTTTACCAACACAATAAACCCCACACAACTGCTTAAATGCTTCTTTCAGATTCTTTACTTAATGGAAATAAATGGACTATTTACGCAGCCTCTTAGATCAATTAAAGTGCACAAATAAATGGAAAAATTAAAAAAAATTGATAATTCATAACATATGTTCCTTAATAGCGAAGGTCATAGATAAATGGCCCTCCTCCATACACGTCCATAGGTAGGTACAGATTTTTATACCAACACGTGATATAGGGCTAAGATTCATACAAAATTTAATGTAACACTAGGTTAAATCATTTTAACAACAGCTTTAAACTTTCAACTATGTTTTTAACCCTTTCTAGTTGTAACTTCTTTTACTAGTGGTTGTAGTCTTAGAATAGTGAGATCATACAAAATTATTCTGATAATCATCAATTACACTTACATTATCAAAATCCATTTAATATCGCTCTTTCTTTTAAGTTTGCATAACTTTTATTTCCTTAGTTATATGTTAAGTTTAATAAATATTTCACCACATATAAATACCATGTTACTCGTATCGCATAATTTAATAAAATAAATCATAACACTCATAGTTAAAAAAAAAAAATCGATTACTATTTAAATACCCATTAAATATGTGATTTTTTTGAGAAATTATGCAAACTTTAATTATTATTCAGAATCATAATTTTGAAAATTTATGACTCCTAAAATCATCATAGGTCTGAAACTTAAAAAAAAAAAATGTTTCCTCATCTACCTAATGTATAAATCAAAGTACGGGTAAGAGTAGAGTAAGAATCAATTTTAAAAATAATCTCTAATTATTATTTCTTTTGTATAATAATACTATCCTAAATTTATTGATGCTAAAAACTATGTTTCTTAAAACTAAAATTGAATTTTCCTTATCAAATGTATCCTTGCTTAGAAATATCATATAACCTAAAACCTTATATTGGACAGGAGAGGATATTCTGTAAAGTAAGTTCATGTAAAGATAATGTTATATTATTTTTTTGTCCTTATTTTTTTATAAAAATTGTTAAATTGATTTTTCAATTTTTTTTCTTAATTTAGTTTTAATTTTTTTTAAAGTGATTTAAATTAGTTCTTGTCATTATTTTTTTCACAAATAAGATTAAAGTCATTGTTACGTGTCAAATTAGATTTTTTCTTTTTTAAGAACTAACAGTAAAAATTAAATTAAATCATTTTTAAAAAAATTATGACTAAATTAAGAAGAAGAAAAAACTAATTTAACACTTTTTGATAAAAACAAAATTTAAATGGGTAATTTAACCTTAAAAACATAAGTTTACGTTAAATTTTTCGTATCATTCTCACTATCGGTTAAAGGAAGTACTTTTCAATTTATTAACTTTCCATCAAACTTAACCAAACTTTAAAATTTTGTACCAATAAATTACTAAATATAGTTTTGAAGCTTAAAATAAAAGTTAAATGTATTTTTGTCTTTAAATTTTTACACAAAATTGATATTTAAAATAATAATACAGACATTTGCTCTTTCTTTTTCAGATAAATATGATAGTTAGTTCTCGAAAGTTATATTGGTTATAAAGTAGTCACAATTTTTTTTAATATAACTTAATAACTTAATTCTTAAATATGTTATAAAATAAGAAGGTATTTCTAACCACTTGATTTCAATTCAGTTCCATAGGATACAATTTCGAGTCAAATTCTTTACTAAATAAATTTAATTAACTTCTAAAGACATTGTAAATTTAAATTATATTTGTAATTGAATTTATATTAAAACAGTTCACTTTATTAAATATTTAAAATATTTTTTATCTTTATCTTTGTATCATGTTATTTGATTTTAATGTCAATAATATAATGTGGTTATTTGTTTTTTTTATCTCTAACTCGTTATTTAACTTGTATTTTTCTATTTTAATATCTTTCAATTTGTTAATTAATTTTTTCTTAAAAAGAAAAAGAAAAACAAATTAATTAATGACTTAGAAATGTTTGAAGAAAAAATTGAACAAATTAACCGCAAAGTAAAATGAAAAGACAAAAATAATAATCAAATTATCATACTCGTAATAAAATCAAATAACAATACTCGTAACAAAAATCAAATAAGACGTACTTTTCATAAATAAATAAAAAATTAGAATTTTAAAATAATAATTTTTAATAAAAACCCAACTAAACATATAAATATTTAAAAATTACTCAAAACTTAATTAAGTATTTTAAATATTACATTTCAATAATAAAATAATCTAACAAAATGTAGTTATAGACATAATATAACATTCTGATTACTATAATCACTCTACTAAGTATTTTAAATTGTATATTAAACACAACAACTACATAGAATATGACCTATGTATTATATTATCCATCATAAGTTATATAATAATTTTTTCCTAAACATAAATGTATTTTAACTTTAGACTAAATATATAAAACATAAAATAAACTATACATATGCAGACTCCTTCTATTTATACCACTCCTAACCTATCTTGTTGTTGAAGACCTTCACATGTATTATCATCTCCTCACAACATGTCTTTAAACCATAATACATACAACAAATAAAAGGTAAATTAATAATAATTTCAAATATATATATATATATATATATATATATATATATATATATATTCTAAATTTCTATAATGACATACTTTTATTTAACTAGCAACCAACACATATTTTTATATAGAAACAATAAAAACAATATTCATGAAATAATAAATCTAGACTCAATACTGGATTTATGCATTGATTTGGACACAAGAAATTTAGCAATTGTCATGAAACCCCTTAGTGGATTGTAACAAAGGCCTTGGCTCCACTTAGCCTAACAAGATGATCAAATTCCTCCTAACATGGTAAGTTACTTCATTTCTATAAGATTCGCCCCACTCTTATCAAGGGACGAGTCTCTTTTGTTGGGGCCTCGAAAAGCTTGATCGACCTGTATCTGGCTTCCTACAAGGGTTTTAAGACCGAATTTTTTAAGGTCTCGATCAGCCGACGGGGTAGGAAGTAGGAAATGGTTTTTTGACGAAGCTGATCGCCCTAAATTTCTTATATATTGGACACAAATGCCAACTTCGCCACAAAAGGGTAAGTTACTTACGACTCCTACCATAAGAACTTCCTTCAACTTTCACCACCTAGATTAATTACTCTATGTGAGTTTGTAAGTTTAGTAAAGTTTAGGACGATTTCTAACCAAGATGTATTCCTAGCTAGTGCATAACATTAAACTAACAAGTGTTTGCACTCCCCGTTTAGAAGCACAAACCTTATACAAAACATAAAATACACAATTCCATCTTTTTGTATCACTCGTCCAACCACTTTATCTTGAAATAACCCTCTTTAAATCATTACCATATTCGTAGTAAACATTACCAAATTGATAAATACAAAATATCATACCTCTGTATGTTACCTAAGTTCAAAATGATCTCATAATCGAAATCTATTATTTATTTCAAATTACATGATAATAACTGTTCATTTATTTTCTATTGCATTAGCATAACATTCAATTACAGTATTTTCACCAAACATATCAAAATAACGAAAAGTCTTCCTCTAACTACATACCTCTAATCGACAATATCAGTAGTCAAAATGAAGAACCATATTTCTAAAACCAGATGGCAAAATTTTAGCTCAATACAATTGTTAATGAAACGAGAATCCCAATTTTTCCGAGATGACTCAAAACAAGAAACACAATACAATATTTTTTCTTTATATTCATAAAATTTGAATATACAAAGGCTCATAAGATTAAAAAGATAATGCTAACTCTTAAACTAGTATCTCACTATCAAGTGAGACAAAAGAAGTTATTCTTTTATTTAAAAAAAAGAAAATAAATAAAAATACGAGAATAAAAATAATTATTTTGTGTTCAACTTTTTTTTCTTCATAAATCAATAGAAAAACATGTGAAATTGAAAAATAAATAAACTAAAAGATAATAAGAAAAAATATCTTAATAAATATTTTTATTTTTTATTTTTATTTTTTTATATTTATTATTTATTAATATTATATATCATGTTATGAAAAAATAAAAATATATCTAATTTAATTTTCATCCATTGATATATATCCTGTATATAATTTAAAATTTTTAAAAAACTTTAAAAATTTTTGAAATATATAAATATATTATTTTAAAAGATGTCAAAAAAAATTTGGGACCATGGCCCCTCGGTCCCTTAGAACATCTGCGAGTGACTCCCGCATTCATGTATCCATATTTTTTATACATTAAAATAATAAAGTTTAAAGAATATAATTTAAGAGACATATATCCTTATTAAACGAAGAAACTATTTTATTTATTACGAGATAGAATGATTTAAATAAAAAAATATCAAAATGGTTAAAAAGAGGGGATTCCGATATTAAAATAAAAAGAAAAATTAATATTTTTGTTTGGAAACGCATATCTTAAAATTTTAAAAAATATGTAGTTGTGGTTGTTGTGAGGGGCTACGAATTAAAAACTATACAAAAAAAACGCGAGGTGAAGAACAAAATATTATAAATTGCAGAGTGGAGCCAGAGGTGTTCGATACACGTGAGAAATTGCGTAAGCTGAAAATAATTTCAATTGCACGTGGCAAGGGTTGTCCGTGACCTCTACACTCGAACCAACGAGAAGACGCCACGTCATTGCTTAACACTTTCCCTCACATTTTAATGTCCGCCAAGTCCTACCCTTGAAAAGATATTTCACTCTCAGTTTCAGAGTCCAACCTTTTCCAAGTTCCAACCAGACAGAAAGACGAAATGTGAAAGCACGGTTCACCATGCCAAAGGTGCCACCGCCCCTAATCTACTATCTCTCGGGGCACCCCTCCATCGTGGGGTTCCGGTGGAGCCACGCCCAATCGTGGGGCGCCACGTGGTCCTTTCTCTTCTCCTCCATCGCCTCCTACCTTCTGCTCTCCCTTTTTCTCCACCTCTCGCTCGCTCTTTTCCGCCGCCACCGTCCCATCCCCATCGGCCCCCTCGCGGCACTTCACAGCCTCTCCATGTCGCTCACCTCCGTCACCATCTTCGCCGGAATCCTAATATCTACCGCCGCCGAGATACGCGACACTCGGTGGTTCTGGCAGCGGTCCAAAACCCCCCTGGAGTGGCTCCTCTGTTTCCCGCTTGGAACCCGCCCCTCCGGCCGCGTCTTCTTCTGGTCCTACGTCTATTACCTCTCCCGCTTCCTCCACATGTTCCGAACCCCTCTCATCATCCTACGACGCCGCAGGTTGCCGTTTTTCCACCTCCTGAACCACTCCATCTCCGCTTTCGCTTCCTTCCTCTGGCTGGAATTCTCGCAGTCCTTTCAGGTCCTGGCCATCCTCTTCGCCACCCTCGTCTACGCCCTCGTTTACGCCTACCGCTTCTGGACCGCCATAGGCCTGCCCGGCGCGTGCTTTCCCTTCGTCCTCAACTGCCAGATCGCGCTCCTCGCTTGCAATGTGGCGTGCCACGTCGGCGTCTTCTTCCTCCACTTCTTCTTCAAAGGCGGCTGCAACGGGATTGGCGCGTGGCTCTTCAACTGCGTCCTGAACCTCGGTCTTCTCACGCTCTTTCTCAACTTCTACGTCAGGATGTACGTCGGAAAAAGGAGAATGCTGAGGAGCGTTACTCCTTCGCTTTCGTAAGCGCGTGACTGCAAGTTGAAGCTGAACTGTGAAATGAAAATTAAAAATAAGACACAGGTGGTTGCAGTTTGGGTCCCAAAGTGTCTCACCCTTTGGGAATGTTGATCATCACTTTTAGTACATAAAATAGATGTTATTACACAAGAGAAGTAAGGTGCAACTTTTTTTTTTCTTTTACTTTTTTGAGTACTACTTATGATTTTTTTACCATTTTCTGGTCATATATAATAATTTCTGTATACTATAACTCAAACTTTTTTCTCATTTGTTATTAGTTAGCTACGCTAACGGCGGGTAAGCCAACAATAAGATTAGGGTACAGTCCCAAGCCGTGTATCTACATGAATAATAATATTTTAATCTTTTTTTATTTATTGTTAATTTATTATTTTAATTATTATTAAATCATATTATTAAAATGAATCAAAATAAATAATAATTAAAATAATAAATTAAAAGTGAGTAAAAAGGATGAATTAAAATATTATTATCTTTCCAATATAACAATAAAAAGAAAAGTATTCAGATAACTATATTAGAGGGAATAAATATTTTATTTTTTTTACATAAAAAGTATGATAACGAAGAGGAGAGAATCTCTTATTTAAAACACTTTAAAGGTGCATAATAAGATTTCAAATTCATTTACCACGTGCTTCATTTAATTAATTAATTAATTATTTTATATTATATTATATTTATTTTATCCTTATCTAACTGTTTTATTAATATTGTCATTTGGGATTTTCTACTTCCTTAAAAACGTGAAATTGTTAAGAAAAATTGAACAAAACCAAATTGGTATTGAATTGCATAAAAACGAAACTCTTTAAAATAAAAACTTCATTGGGTTATTATCTTAGTTTAGATTTTGAAAAAATGAATTCCCCTTAAATAAAATTGTTTAAACTTAAATGAAGTACCACTTATGATAAAAAATAGATACTTTAAAAATGATATTTATTTATAATAATTCAAATACTTCACCAGCATAAAAAAATAACATAGAATAATTCACCTTATTCATATTATAATGAAGCCCAATTTAGTTTATTCAATTAATATACATTAAATTTACAACAATTCAAATAGTTCGTGTATTTAGTCAAATCCTAATTACTTTAATAAACAGATTTATAATCATATATATATATATATATATATATATATATATATATATATTTAAATAATTTTATATATAGCGATGGATTATTGAATTTAGGTTAAATTATATATGAGTTTGAGATAGACATATTGAGATGAAATAAATTTAGATGAAAAGTAGTTAGACTTTACATAAATGGTTTACATATTGTTGGGAGTCTATTTTACAATTGTACAACCATTTGTGTTTTTTGTTATTTTGTTTTTTTCAAGTGAAAAGTTTTGTATAAGTGAAAAATTTAATAAGTTAGTTCTCTTTCTTAAGAACAAAATTTTAGCTCAAAGAAAAATCTTCATTAGACGATAGTCTTTTATACTATATATCTCATTCAAACAATATTTTAGTTAATGAAAGACATATTTGTGATAATGACATGTATGGATGAAATTGAGATGTATTCCTAGTTATTAATTGTGGCAGTGTTTGTGATATATTTATATTGTGAAAGAGAAGGTATAAATAGAAAGTTTGTAAGTTGATGTTATTATCTTTCATGGCTCCTATGGTCCTTTATGAGTTTTATGATGAGAGATACTTAAAAGATAGTATTGTGACCATTAAGAATTAGATATTAAGAATGAGACTTGTTAAGAAAGGATATCCCAACTTCACATATATTATCATAGCATACATTAAGAAAATTGAAGAAAATCTTATTTATATATATATATATATATATATATACCAACCTAAAATAAAAAGATAAAGATAAGTTTTCAATATATTGTTTTAGTAGGTTAAATACTAAAAGTATACTTAACCTCAATCTTCCTAAACATATCACATATAAAAGTATGGTGATAATTATAAGTGATTCTCTTATAGTTTCATATTATATTATATTATATTATATTATATTATATTATATTATATTATATTATATTATATTATATTATATTATATTATATTATATTATATTATATTATATTATATATATATATATATATATATATATATATATATATATTTTATGATATGTGTTATGCCAACAATTATGTTTTTATGTATTGTTAAAACACTATAATTGTTTAATTTCTTTGTATGTACGATGATAGATAATGTTGAAGGTGAATAATGATTAGCATGATTGTTGGGATATACTTTTTATATTCTAGCTATTGCAAGGTCGAAGAAATAATTTTGTTCTTTTACCCATTCATTTAGTTACATCATTAAGAATGCATTTGGGTTATATTCTTGACTTAAATGCATATTCTACTACCAATCTTTCACACATTCATACAAGTTTTTGTCATGGAACTTCCAATTCTATAATTTTTATCAAGTATATTTCAATATTATACTTATACACCATTTCATCTTTTTCTTTCCCCATTTAATTCATGGTAATTTAAATCTACAAAGTTTGATTTAATTAATACATAATAGTTAACTATTTATTTTATGAAAAATAATTGCTTTAAATAAGTAAAAGTTATGAAAATATTTGTGTAGATTCAGAGAAATATACAATAATATATACTTAGTTTGGTCTAAATATACTCTAAATATTTAATACATTTTTTTTTTCTAATTAATTATTTAAAAATTACTTTATTATCTAATTATTATAAAAAAATAAAGATATTTTGTAACCAATAAACCAAAATTTGTTTAACATAGAATAGCACAAACTTCACAATTTATTATTTCAATAAATTTTATAGACAAATTTATGTTTCATGTGTCAATTCCCTTTCCCTGATGTTTTCCAATGAAACAAAGTCTCATCTCATTGTTAATAAGCTGACATACATATGATTTATGGTTATGTGTATAGTTTCAAAATTCAAATGGTAAAATTGGCAGAACCGAAAGTTGAACCATAAAATTCGCGAAATTACACGTTAGAAGTAAAATTCACTGAATTGTAAACTACTTATATTAGAAGTAATATAAGTAATCTAAAATGTATTTCATATTCCACTCTAAATTAGAAGCCACCGTACATTAGTCACACTATTTAATACAATAGTAATTTAGTAATGAATTGAAAAAGATAAAATGTGTATAAAATTCATAAAATTAGAGTTCGCAAAAAGATATAAAAGTTTCATAATTAGGAATATTGTATATTAAAAGAAAGTTTATCTTCCGTGAAATATGAAGATAGGTTGTATACCAAAAATAAATGAATTCTTGTTTTTTTTTATGATCATCTTATAAGTTTTAAATAAAACACCCTAACTTTTCATATATGATTATTTTTATAGTAAAGAAAAGAGGATATCATCTTTGTTATATATAAATTTTTTATTTTATTTAAGTTATAACTAACATTACTTTTGTTCAAAAATGATTTTCTGATTACTAAATTTTGACAATTTTCTTTTATCACCTTAAGTGTCATTTTTTAAATGATTTTTTATTTTTCTATTTTTTCACTCTCAATATTTTAAAACTACTTAGAAAATGTTATTTCATGTTGTAAAATAAAGTTGTCAAAATTTAGTAGTTAAAGTATCATTGTCCTTTTATTTATGGTTTATATGGACCAGTTAAATGTAAATTTCTAATAGAAACTAACAAAAAAAAGAGTACCAAGATTAGAAGTGGCTAAAATTCTATATTTCTAATCACAAAGTTAAATATTTAAATATGATGATATTAGATATAATTAAAATATTAAATTCTAATTTTTAGTATTGTTGTTTTGTTATTCTATTGAAAACTTATATTTATAATATATATATATATATATATATATATATATATATATATATATATATATATATATATTTTAAATGTCCCGTGTTGCACAGGTACAACCAAACATTTACCGGATATCATCCGAACACGCTTGAATGGGTGGTGGAAATTTTGGTACCTTTTAAAGTGCGAGTTATGATTGATTGATGATGAAGCAAATTGAAAGAGAATATCGTCCACGTAAATGCGACTTCAATTTTGGATGCTACAATATCCTTTTCCTACTGTTATCTTTTGGAGTTGTGTACCATTCACCTGAATCAATTACGCCAACCAAGCTTTGTTTTATTTGGGAATTTTTCTCTACTCTTCTCCTGTGCTCAAATAACCTCTCACTCCTATTATAGGATGAGAATGTTAGTTTAGTAAACAGGCTTTCATTTGGTAACACTACCACATCCTTCTCACTCACCAATCTTCCCACATTCATTTACTTATCATATTTCTTTATTTAATTGCCTTAACAAGAATCTCACCAAATTTAACGCGAATATGCCTTTGCAATAATGATAGTCCATTCACCTAAAGGGGAATCAGATGGAATATTATGGAATCATACAAAAGGTCATAATTATAGACAACAAATTTGGCCAAGGTCATTCAATTTGAAGGGAAATGTCTCTCGGTAGGTAGTTGTCGAATACACAAGATAAATTTCTCGGATAAAATTAAATTTATAATGTATGAGGAATCTCATTAGAGACCTATTAAGCATCAAAGCACGCAAAGACAAGACGAAGGTAATTGCTAAATGCACGCCGTGGGCATCACGTATCAATTTGAATACAAATGTGTCATCTTAATAATAAGTTAATAAACCAAATCTAAGTGACAGGATTATAGGGGAATGAAAGATGGAATATATTACCCAATGGATTATGGGAATCTGCACCTCTAATTCTTATTTTTTGGATGATCATATACGTTTGTTAGGTAGAAATAGAAGATAGGAAGTAAAAAGATATAAGTACAATAGTTTGTTACACCCAATAAATCTCAAATCGTTTAAGAGTTAAGGTCAAGTGTAGTTTTACTACTTTTTTCTCTTTCCTACTTTTTAAGGTGTTTTTTAAAGACAAAACCGTGACACAGTTCCACGCTTCAAAGCAGACAATACTTTAGGAACGCAGTCGTAGTTTCTAACTATATTGTCAGACAAATGTTATTCCTAACGATGCTGTCGAATAAACGTTATTCCTAACGATGCTGTCAGACAGACTTGATTTAGGTCGAAACATTGGTGTCGTCTGTGGAGACCATCAAGTCATCTTGGCCTCAATTCAGAAATACTTCTTCCTCCCTCCACCCTTCTAGGCTGCTTACAATTTTTTTTCAAGAAAAATATTAAATTCTCTTTTACTTTTTGGAGTTCATTTTAATGGAACAAGAAAAATATTATAAAGATATATAACCGTATATATGTGATGAGAAAAAAGTAAATCAACCTTATCTTCTATTTTGGAAATGAAACTGATGGCATGGGACCTCATTGAATGTATTTGAAAATAAGATAATAATGTAAATAATATGAGAGTGAAAATGAGATGAAGTTATATTTTTTAATGGAAGCGTTATATTTATTAGAAGTGTAATATAATATAGTTAAGATAGGGATATTATTTATTATATTGTTAGCAATTCATATGTTAATAATAATCAATGCATAAGATATTTTATTTATATTTTAAGTTTATTTGACTCACAATTTGAATAAAATATGTGTTTAAGATTATGGATGATTTTTATTACGTTTGAGATTCTATTTTTATTTATTTTTATGAAGATTAGTGAGTTTTATTTTAATAAGTCGTAAAAATTATTAAGGTATAACTTGGTGCAAGAGTTCAAACTTTTTGTAATTACGTTCAGGAGCTTATTAAATATAGCTTAGTATGAAGCTCAAAGTTTTAAAAGAATGCTTAATATCATACTAGTTAAAATATATGTAACGAGGAAGATTTTTATAATAATATTTTTCGTAAAAATCGTTGAATAATAGTCTAACATATTGTTATTAATAAGTGATAATTTGACATACATCATTTAATGGTTCTATCATTGAAGTGTAAGCATGAGTCTATTATTAAGCATCAATGAGAATACTTAAAGAGGAAGATTCATTGTCTTAGAAATTTAAATCAGAGGTAGTGTCAATATCTGATTTGGTTTTGACTTATATGCCTCTTTCTTGTTCAATTATTTATGATGAATCTTCCTTAAAAGATCTATCTGCCAACTACAAAGAGATTAAATTTGTATTTTTTTTTTAAATTGTGAGAACAAAATTTATTCAACCGAAAGTATAACATTCTGAATTATATTTAACTTAAAAGAAAAATTTCACTTTTGTTTTATAATTTTAACTTTTATTTAATTTAACTTTATACTAAGTATGAGTCAATAAAATTAGTTACTACTCAAGCTTGTTGTGGATTAGTTGGTGGTTATTGTTGGAAAAGTTGCTGACAAGGTCATGGTACTTTGTAGATCCACCTTTGCCTAACTTTTTTCTCTATTTTTGATTTTTAAAATTGTTCAAGCCCTACCAAGCCCATTACCCCAAGCCCAATAACTAATCCCAATCTATTAAGAGATTTTGTGTTTCTCACCCAACTTTACTAAGTTCACCCAAATTACTGTATTTAATCCATTTCTCTTTGGAAAAAAAAGCCCGGACAGAAGCACGTTTACATGGTTTACACAGTACACGATGGAAACAAGTTTGTTTTGTTGCAAAGGTTTGTTAAAACAATAAATATTTCCATTTTATTGGTTTGCAACAAAAATTATAAACCTGTTTTAACGTGTATTTTTAATAAAAAATATACAGTAAAAATAATTTTTTAATATAACTGTTTAGATGTAACGTAACCAAACAAAAAATAATAGTTGAATTTTGAAGATTTGAAAGGGGGCTGTCGCCTTTGACAATTCAATTGTAGTAGTTGTCAAAATCAACCAAGTCACTCTTAACGTACACGAGAAATTGACCTTTCTAATTATGTATTAAAATAGAAAAGTTGGTCTAAAAAACACGAGTTACCCAAACACGAATGAGTATTATAATTATATAATAAAAAGTTGAATTGAATAGCAAAATACTTGTTGGCCGTAGTGACCGAATAATATTTTAGGAGAAATGAAAATAATTCGATGAAAATTTATATATTTAATTATTGTCACCGAGGTAAAGATAATGAATATATAATTTAGTATAACTATAACTATATAAAATAATAATAATTAATGTTTTTTTCTTTTCATATTTTTGAACTTATCAATAACTGAACTATAACTACAATTTTAAACTATTTCTTTTTCAATGTAAATGAACAAATTGTCAGCAAAAAATTTACATTTCATCTTTATTCAACAATTTTGTTTTGATAATCTTCATTACAAAAAATAATTTTTTTATTATAGTAATAACTCAACACTAATTCTTTGAACTTTAAAAAAAAATTATAATTGAAAAATTGAGTGAGTAGTATCATAGTTCGGAATATATGTGAAAAAATTAAATTTTTCTTGTTTTCATCTTCACACAATTTCCTTTTTTATCATTTTAAAATATAATTTGTTCTTTTATTCTTTACCAATATATTTTTTTAAAGGTTTAATTATGCCTTTGATCCCCATTTTGGAGTCAAAATCTCAAAATGGTACCCAAATTTTTAAAAGTCTTAAATTGATCCCTTTTTTGTTAAAATGTCACAAGTTTGCCCTTTCTGTTAAGTCAAGGTTGACGCCGTTAGAGGGAGTGCCACGTGTCAGTTCCTCAATTTTTTTTTTGTTTTTTTTTGTTTTTTTTTAAAAATCAAAAAAATTGCCACGTGTCAAGCTGTCATCGTGCCATGTGGCAATGACGGAGTGATGTGGTAGTGACAGTGACACGTGTCAGTATTATGCCAAGTGTCATTCCCTTAGTCTCAATTTGGTTTTTTTATTTCAATTTTTGTCTCAATTTATTCTTAATTTTTGTAAAAATTAGCAATTTTGTCCCTCTCCAAATTGAAATCAAATTAAATTTCTATATAAATGTACACAAATATTTTCATCAAAATTGATATTTCAAGTAAATATTTTTAACCAAATTAAGTTCATTTAATTAATATTTTACATTGAACTTTACTTAAAATTGTTTTAAAGTTGTTAATAGAAAATAATGTTAATAGAAAAAAATTCATAAATTAACTAGTTCATGTAACAATAAAAAACATATAAATTTAAAATTTGAAAATAATTTTAAGTAAAGTTGAATGTGAAACACAATTTTAAATAAACTTAGCTATGTTAAAAATATATAATAAAAATATCAATTTGAATAAAAATATCAAATTTAATAAAAATATTTGTATAACATTTATATAAAATTAATTTTTGTTTTAATTTGGAGAGGAACGAAATTGAATTATTTTTACAAAAATAGGGATTAAATTGAGACAAAAATTAGAATACAGGACCAAATTGAGACTAAGGAAATGACACCTGACATAATACTGACACGTGCCATTGTCACTGCCACATCACTCTATCACTGCCACGTGGCATGACGACAACTTGACACATGGCAAAATTTTTATTTAAAAAAAAAATCAAAAATCAAAAATCAAATTAAATTAAAAAAAAAATTGAGGAACTGACACGTGGCACCCCATTTAACGCTGTCTAGCCAGACTTAACAGAAAGGGCAAACTTGAGACGTTTTAACAAAAAAAGGGACCAATTTGAGACTTTTAAAAATTTGGGTACCATTTTGAGATTTTGATTCCAAAATACAAAGGCATAATTAAACCTTTTTTTAAAGACTAAGACTAAAGAATAATTTGTCATAATCTAATATAAAATCGAGAAATAAATACTAAAATAAAAATTCATGATAATTAAGCTACAATTAAAAATCGATTATGAAAAAAATGTAGTACAATATATTTTTTTTTCTATATTCTTAAAAATGAATATACAAAAAGCTTGTTAGATAAAAAATAATTTTAACTATTAAACTAATATTTCACTATCAAGTAATCAAGAAGAGAAGAGAATATACAAGGGATAAATAAGAGTAGAGACAACAATTATTTTTCTCTTTAAAAATACAAAAAAAAACTTAAAAGATGAGAACAATATGTGTGAAACTCAGAAAATAAATAAAAAATATCTTAATAATTTTTTTATGCTTTATTATATTTGATTTCAAATTTTATTATCGATTAATATTAAATATTATGATTTATAAATCAAATAAAAAAGATTTAATTTAATTTTCTTTGATTTTTATACACTACACATAATTTAAAAAAGTTTAAATACTATACATAATTTAAAAAGTTTCAAAATTTTTAATTGCATAAATTATAAAAAAAATCAAATTTTTTTAGCATACATAATTTAAAAAACTTTAAAAATTTTAAATACATAAATTAAAAAAAATCAAATTTTTTGGAGAATCATGCCTCTCCTACCCCTATTATAGTCCGCCATTGGTTGGATGGGAATATCTAGTAAATATTACAATAATGGAAATAGTTGGTAAATTTTATTTTAGTTCAAAACTAAAAAAGAAAGTTGAAAACATATTTTTCGTTGAAAATTGTAAAATTTGAATATAAAGATACATTATAGGTAAAATTAAAGGTTTAATTTACTTGTACACGAACCTCTGGGGTTGCTTGCAGGGACCATATGGCTAGGATGCTAATCAAAGATGGTTTAAGTGTCGATAACTCTGGTGTGTTCGATTATGTTTCTTTTTTAAATGTTTGTGCATGTTGTTTATACGTTTTCTCCTGGGACTTTTGGCTGAGATTCTTTGAAGTTTAAATCTTATTTTCTTTAAAAATAAAAACTATCATAGTGAAAGAAGAGCACAAATCAGCATGGGATAAAAGAAAAAAATTAGATAGGAAAAAGTTGAGTTGTACTTTGGCACTAAAGGTTTGAGCCTGACCTTATTAGAGAGCCCAAGTAAGCACCTGTTGTTTCCAGGACTCTCACTCAGCCTACTCATTCTTATTCTGTTTTTTTCTCTAAAACAGTTTACATCCCTTCTCTATCTTCTAAAGCAGAAGTTGTGCTAGGGCAACTGTGAAACATCCCTGGAAGCTAGTAGAAAGTTAAACACCTGAACCTCATGTTTTCCCTCCTCCCTTTTCTGTATGATAGTGTTGGTTTAGATTTGGGGTCGTCCTTATAACCTTCCTTTCGTGTACCCTTGTATCTATTTCAGCTTCTTAAGCTGCGGTCATACTATGGTGAGCTCCTATTAGGGCTCTCTTCCATTGTGGTTCTTTTTTCCAAGTAAGGGAAGCTAGGGTTTCATGCTTTTAAGTCATGTATGTTTTTGGTATGTTTTATGCTCTTGATGCTTGCATGATGCTGTTGATGTGTGAAAATATTTGTTTATGTTTCTGGCTGTTTGTTCGATGTTGCATGTCTGAGCAAGGAGAGGAAATCTGTTGTTTTCACCCAAGCGGGTGACCCTCGCCTAGGCGAGAATAGCTGAAACTCGTCCCTGGTTTCTGCTTAAGTTGTTGCTCAAGCAACAAGCCTTTGTTTTGAGCGATGGGTCATCTCACTCAGGCGAGAGGGTTTCGCTTAAGCGAGAACGCGTAAAAACCTGTAGTGTTCACTATTCGAGCTCTCGCTCAGGCGAGAATGCCTAGGTTAAGCGAGAGGCTTATATCGCTTAGGCGAACGCTTCTAGCTTGAGCGAGACTGGTGCAGGGACGTGCTCCCACGCTGTTCTCTCCCATGTTTTGATTGTTTGGTTACATGATTGAGCAATCTACCTTAAATGCATGAAGTATGATGTCATGAATGGTTTATAAGATTGAATGAGGCTGAGACTTTGCTGTACTATGTATGGAATGAATCATGGATTGATTGATTGGTTGAACATTGACTTGAAATTATAATGCTTAAGATAAAATTGTGGTTCTGGTGTTAGAAACAAGAATGTGGTGTGAGATAGATGTAATTCCATGAGATTCTTGGTGAGATTCCATGGTTGGTGGCGTTGTAGCGTATATAATTAGATAAGGATTTAAGTAAGGATTGCATCCCGAAACTCTAAAGAATCAGTTAGTCTCACGTAGAGCAGACTGATTCAAGGGGTGAGAGTAGCGGAAGACCCTAGTTTTTGACAGGATAATGACCCTAGATGTTGAAGGCTAACCTTGTGCGTGGTAGGGTGAAACCCATTGACAATGGCTTTGCAGAGCAGTAGAGGCCACCACAAGTGCAAACATCTAGTGAATCCATCCGATCTTATTATATGTGTTCGGACAATTGAGTTATGGAGTCCTCCTGTTTGATTGCTATCACATATTTTAATGCCTACTGTTTTGCCTATTTGAAGTTTGTATAATATTATTGGCTCAATGTTATGTTAAAAAATCAAATTTTATCTCTAGCTTACCCTTTTGCTTGTGTTTGTTTTCTTGTGTGGTGTTCCTTTTTGTGATGATCACAAAATCCTTAGTGTGAGTAGATGTGGAGATTCCTGAGAATCGTTCGGATGGTAGTGATGTTGCTGCCTTCTTTTAGGCATGGTAACTGATGCTCTTTTGAACAACTTTTGTCATATCGTTTTATTTTGCAACTCTTTGCTCCGTGAGCACTCTCAAGTTAAGTTGTTTCATGTCTAAGTTAAGCTTATGACCAATGTTTTGTGCCTTACTATTATTCATTCTTCCTTGCAGTATATTATGGATAAGTTTAGAAAATTAATTCTTATATACTTTCTGGTAATGATCTATTTTATACTATAAAGATGCGACGTTTTATTTATTAGAATTATTCTATTAATTTGGGACATTACATTTCAACTTTCAAATTTACCATTTATTCAATCTTTTAATAATATATGTTATGAGGAATGCATCAGGAAAAATAACCTGTAATCTTGTATAAGTTAATTAAACTAATTTCATAAGTTAACTCTTAAACATAAAATTATATTAAACTAGTATAATTTTCTTTGAAAGTTATAAAAGTGGACAATTTTTTAAAATATTATTGAATATTGACAAATTAAAATACATTAACATGACTTTATTATAATAAAGTCTAGCTAGAATAACACAACTTTAATGTAGAATATTTTTAAATAATACGGTATCAATGTGGCACACTTTAAAATTAGTGCATTTTAAGTTGGAATTTTGCTAAGGTAACACAATTTTAACTCAATTTTAATAAAATTTGTGTCAATATCAATTTAAACTTAATACTTTTAACTAAATTCGTGTCATTTTAATGGGATTTCAACTATAAAAATGTTTTAAATTAAAATCATGACATCTTTACTCGATTTCTTATGTTGTGCTACTTTATATATATATATATA